>Ga0105044_10000110_pt1 | contig 86049 bp, 79 predicted proteins | sample MAT01_FD_78092 | JGI IMG/M metagenome (GOLD analysis project Ga0105044, IMG submission 78092) | Freshwater microbial communities from Lake Fryxell liftoff mats and glacier meltwater in Antarctica - MAT-01 | ecosystem: Environmental > Aquatic > Freshwater > Ice > Liftoff microbial mat | place...
AGCGCTTGATCGAACGCATCGACGCCGAACTCGCTGCAGTGCAACGCAATCCGAAACTGGTACGATCATTCTTTCAAGCGCCGTCCGTAGCCTATATTATGGACCGGTGAGTAATTCAGGCGTTAGGTTTCCGAATAAGCCACCACTCCACTGCTGCGCAGGCGGCAATTAGAACTAGAGCACCCAAGAACCCACTAAGCAGAGCAAGCCAAAACTGGAGTTTTGTCCTTTGGAAGGTGTAACTGCGTACGACATCGCAATCATTGGTGGCGGCTTTACTGCGATAGGTGCGCTTGTCGGCGGGAGTCGCGCATTGACGTCACTGCGCTGGCATCGTAAGTGGGCTCCGCGCAGCCCGTGCCGACATGCCAGTTCTACTAGCCGGGAGCCACAAGATGAGCCCAACTGACATCGCTGTATTCGGAGGAATCGCCGCATTGATCGGCGTGATGTACTACTTCGGCCGCAAGAAGATCCAAAACGAGCACGCTGAACGACGAACGCGCTGCCTGGCGCGCGGCTGGGAGTACGATCCCAAGCCAGACGATCACCGGCTGTACGAAATTCGCGGTGTGACCGAGGGCGTCTCCTGGGTGCTTGATTCGCAGCCGGACTTTGGCCCCAACAAGGAGCCGATGGAGCGACGTCCGACGACGACTTGGCGGGCGGCGTACCCATCAGCGCCCGATCGTTCGATGGTGATCGCCAGCGCGGGCTTTGCCCGCTACCTTGCGAGCCCGGACGCGAGTATCCCGTCTGCCGTGGCGGCGATATTCGTTACCGCGCTGGGCCATCCTCTGTCCCCGTCTCACGGCGCCGCGCAGTCGTATCGGGTGGTGGCGATCGGCGACGCCGCCTTTCAGCAGAAATTTGGTGTACTGGCACGCGACGCGTCCGCCGCAGGAAAGATTGTCGACCGTGCGTTACAAGCCACCATGGTTCGCTGGGATGTAGCGCCGGGCCACCAGTATCCGTCGCACCGCAGTCTCCAGGTGGCGATCAACACGACGGAAGTGCAGGTGACGTTTTATGACGAACTTCGCGACGTAGCGCACATCGAATGTCTGGCCGCCATCGGCGAGGCGGTATTGCACCGCTTGAGAACAAAAGCGTAGACCGTTCGGCCACCTGCAAATGGGGTCAGGCTGGAATGGCACTCCCTTCAGCAATTGTTCGTAGATCCCCTCCCTTGCGCGCTGCGCGGGGGAGGGTGAGGGAGGGAGCAAGATCGGGAGGAGGCAAAACCGCTCGCCCCCATCCTGGCCTTCCCCCGTAAGCAGGGGAAGGAACCTTAAGCCAGTGCCATTCGGGTTTACCCCCATCACTCCCTTGCGCACAGCGCGGGGGAGAGTGAGGGAGGGGGGGGGCAAAATCGGGAGGCGGCAAAACCGCTCGCCCCCATCCTGGCCTTCCCCCGCAAGCAGGGGAAGGAACCTTAAGCCAGTGCCATTCGGGTCTACCCCCATCACTCCCTTGCGCACAGCGCGGGGGAGGGTGAGGGAGGGCGCAAAACCGCTCGCCTCCATCCTGGCCTTCCCCCGTAAGCGGGGGAAGGAACCTTAAGGAAGTGCCATTCGGGTCTACCCCCATCACTCGAGTTCGCTCCCGTCGTGCGCTGTACGCCGCATAAGCGCGGCGCCGTTCACCTTGGCCGTTAAGTTTCCAGCGATCACCGTCTGGCGTGTTTACATGCCCACGCGTTGATTGACGGAACATAACATATTTGTTATGTTTCGCCAGTGGATTACACGATTACCTATTACAGCCAGAGCGTGCAGGAGCAGATTCTTGAACTGCCGGATACTTTAGCTGCACGGTATGTCGTGCTGACTCGCAGGGTGATTGCCCTGGGTCCAAATCTCGGCGAACCCCATACAAAATCCTTTGGCGATGGTCTCTTCGAGCTGCGTCACAAGGGAGCAGAGGGCATTGCCCGTGTTTTCTTTTGTACTCTCGTTGGAAAGCGGATCGTGATGTTGCACAGTTTCATCAAGAAATCCGAGCGCACGGCGCTTCGTGAACGTGAGGTTGCAGAAATTCGATTGAAGGAGGTTAAACATGCAAACGCATGATCGATTGGTAAAGAAGCTGTTGCGTCGTCCCGGCGTGCGAGCTGAAGTTGAACGCATCGAGCGCGAAGAAGGTTTGCTGCTTGATGCTTTGCTGAAAGCCCGCCAGGATGCCGGTCTTACCCAGGCGCAGGTCGCTGAGCGTATGGGAACCCATGCCCCGGCGGTGGCGCGCTTGGAGCGGTCATTGGCAACCGGAAAGCACTCCCCATCCATTGCGACAGTGCGAAGGTATGTCAAAGCATGCGGCAAGAAATTGGTTCTTCGAGTTGCGTGAGCAAACCTGAGGAATTCCTGGGACCCGAGTTTTTTCACGGATTCCCTCCCTTGCGTGCTGCGCGGGGGAGGGTGAGGGAGGGGGCATAATCGGGACGGGAGCAAAATCGCTCGCCCCCATCCTGGCCTTCCCCCGCAAGCGGGGGAAGGAACGTTAAGGAAGCGCCGTCCGGCTCTAACTGAACTGTCACGGATATACCCTCACAAGACCGCCCCGTGTTGTCATCGTTGACAACAACACCCACTGCAGGCACACTTCCCGTGTGAAGGCTGTTCAGCTTGTCCGGGAACGGATCACCTATACCGACAAGTCGTTCGCCGAGATTGTTGTGTGGCGAGTGCCATCGTCGCTACCTGGCTCGAAGCACTTGTACAAGTACCGCTTTGCCTTTGTGGTGTCGGGCGAATGTGTACTGCGCTACGACAAAGAAGCTGGAAAAGGCGATCATCGGCATCTACGCGGCAAGGAACGAAACTACGCCTTCAGGTCGATCGAGCAGGTGCTTGCGGACTTCAGCGCCGATGTACGGAGGTTCAGAGATGAAAACAGTGGTACTTGATGTCCGGTCACCCGACCAGGCAATGCATGAGATTGGTGCTGCTCTGCGGTCAGGCAAGGCGCAGAAGAACGCCCGCATTTCATTTGCGACGCCTGAGTTGCTCTGGAAGGTACTCACGGCCAAACGTTGGGATCTCCTGAAGGCGCTCTGTGGCGCGGGCCCGGTCACCATGCGGGAAGCCGCTCGACGCGTTGGCAGAGACGTGAAGGCCGTCCACACGGACGCTACCGCCCTACTCCTCGCCGGTGTCCTTGACCGCACGCCAGAAGGACGTATCGAGTTTCCATACGAGGCAGTCAAAGTCGAGTTTCTGCTTCAGGCTGCGTGAGTGGGGCCTGTCCCGAGTGGCGCTTACTTAAGCAATTTTTCACGGATCCCCTCCCTTGCGCACAGCGCGGGGAGGGTGAGGGAGGGGGCAAAATCGGGAGGCGGCAAAATCGCTCGCCTTCATCCTGGCCTTCCCCCGCAAGCGGGGGAAGGAAGCTTAGGAAAGTGCCATTCGGCTCAGGCGGACCTTGTAGAACACTGGCGACAGAGTGAGCGCGCCGCTGGAGCCGAGCAATAGCGTGCAGCCGTCCGCCGGTGGGCGTCGCGCAGGATGTTCCGGCGCGGCCGGATCGCGGCGCAAGCGCCGGCAGCCACCAGCCCCAGTGCAGTCGAGGGATATTGCACCTCGTAGAAGAGCGGGTGGTGAAAATAACCGGGCGGGGTGCGCGATAATGCGGGCCTTCGGAATCTGAAGGACCAACGATGACCGCAGCAGAAACCGCAACCATCACCTTGCTGGATCCGACCGCGCCGGCGCGGGCGCAAACCGTCGCCGGCCATCACGCCGTCGGCGCGCTTGCCGGCAAGGTGATCGGCTTCATCGACAACGCCAAGCCCAACTTCAATTTCCTCGCGGACGACCTGGGCGAGCTGCTGCTCGCGCGCTATGGCGTGAAGGCGATCATCAAGCGCCGCAAGTCGGCAGCCTCCATTCCCGCGCCGCCGGAGATGCTGCGCGAGGTGAGCGACGCCTGCGACGTCGTCATCACCGGCTCCGGCGACTGAGGGTCCTGCGCGTCGTGGAGTGTCCACGACAGTGTTGAAGCCGCGAAGCGCGGCCGGTCGTCCCTCGTGATCTGCTCCACCGCGTTTACGACCCTGGGGCGCGCGCAGGCAAAAGCGCTCGGCCACCCGGGCCTGCCGATCGCCGTCATCCCGCATCCCTTTGGCGCCCGCTCGCGCGAGGAAGTCCGTGCGCTCGCCGAACAGTGCGTGGCCGACATCGTGAAACTGGTGTCGGGATGAGCGGGATGGGAACGGACGCACGCGCCGCGGCACTGGAAGCGCCGGACGACATCGACGCGATCAACCGGCTGTATCGCGACAAACGCTGGGGCGACGGCCTGCCGGTCGTGCCGCCGACCCCCGCGCGCGTCGAGCGGATGCTCGCCCACACGCAGCGGGCGCCGGACGACGTCATTGCTCAAGTAGCCCCCGGCTTCGGCGCAGCGACCGTGGAGCGCATCGCCATCAACGCCGTGCTGGCGGGCTGCGATCCCGAGGCGCTGCCGGTGCTGATCGCCGCCACCGAGGCCGTGGCCGATCCGGCGTTCAACCTGCAGGGCATCCAGGCCACCACCAATCCGGTCGCGGTGTGGCTAATCGTCAACGGGCCGGCGGCGGAGCGGTTGGGCATGAGTGCTACCTTCAACTGCCTCGGGCAGGGGAACTGGGCCAACGCGACGCTGGGCCGCGCGCTGCGCCTGATCCTGCAGAACATCGGCGGCGCGCTGCCGGGCGAGATGGACCGCGCGACGCAGGGCTTCCCCGGCAAGTTCACCTTCTGCTGCGCCGAGAACGAGGCCGCCAGCCCATGGGAGCCGCTACATGTGGAACGCGGCTTCGCCCGCGACGCGAGCACCGTGACGGTGGTCGGCGCCGAGGGCACCATGAACATGAACACGCATTCGAAAGAGGCGGAGGAGCTGCTGCGCATCATCGCCGACACGATGATTCATCCGCCGAGCAACGAATACGTGCACGGTGGCGAGCCGTGGATCGTGCTCGGGCCGGAGCATGCGGATGTGTTGAAGCGCGGCGGGTTGTCGAAGGCCGACGTGAAGCGCCGGCTGTGGGAACTGTCGAAGATGCGCGTGGACCGACTCAGCGTGAAGGACCTGCTGCGCGCCCGCGAATCACGGACGTCCGAGCTGGGCGAACTCAAGCCCGACACGCTGCTGCCGATCTCCGTGACGCCGGACGCGGTGCAACTCCTGGTGGCCGGCGGCCCCGGCACGCATTCGATCTTCATTCCGTCCTTCGGCAACACGCACGCAGCCACCCGCGAGATCGAAGCATGATGCGGCCGTCGGTGTGGCCGGTGCCGTCGAGCCGGTGGATCAGCGGGTCACCGTAGTGGCGGTAGAGCCCGCGTCGGTTCCCGCCATGCCGCAGCCGATGTCGAGCGTCGCGCCGCCCTGCACGGGCAGGTGGGGCTTGATCAGGGCGTAGTCCCGCGCGACGTCCTGCCCGTAGCGCGTCTTGAGATCGCCCTGCAGGTGCGTGCGGTGCATGGCGATGAAGGGCAGCGCCGCGTCGGGTACCTGCAGGGGGCCGTCGTTCACGAGGACCATCCGCGGTCCTGAGTGTGCGGCGCGCGGGTGTGGATCAATGCCGTCATGACTTCCTTTCGTCCACTGCGGGGCAAATCCTAAGTCCATTGCAAGCGTGGAGGCCCTGCGCGGCCGTTCGATCCGCGCAGAAACGGTGAAAAGCTTGCGTGCGTCAGCGCACAGAGGGCGGCAGGGGAAGAGGGGACACTACCTTCCGAACCGCCACTTCACACCGGACGCGAACGATGAAGCCGACCCTCTTGAACTTGAAACCTGTGCTGCTGCTGGCGATCGCCGCCATGGCGTCCGCCGGCTTGGCGTTTGCAGACAAGCCCAACGACAAGGGCAGGGGTCACAGTGGCGACAAAGGCGGCAAGCAGGAGCAGCGCGACGACCGGTCATCGCATGATGGCAAACGTGCCGAAGTGCGTGAGCGGGATTACTTCGACGACCGGCGCCGGACCGCCGTCCACGACTATTACCACGGGCAATACCGTGACGGCCGCTGCCCGCCCGGACTCGCCAAGAAACACAACGGCTGCATGCCGCCCGGCCAGGCCCGGAAGTGGAGTGTCGGCCGGCCGCTGCCGCGGGAAGTGATCTATTACGAAGTGCCGTCGGCGCTCATAGTGCAGATCGGACGGCCGCCGTCCGGTTACCGCTACGTGCGGGTCGCCAGCGACATCCTGTTGATTACGGTCGGCACCGCCATGGTCGTGGACGCGATCCAGGACCTCGGCTGGCTGTAAATAAAGAGTAACCACCCCATGAACATCCGCCACAACAGCTTCGCGTTTCTCATCGCGCTCTGCGCTAGCCTGCCGCTGGCGTTCACGCCGGATGCGGCGTACGCGCAGCGCAAGTCCGCCCCTGTGGCGGCGCCCAGGATCAACGGTTTCGATGTCGAACAGGCGAAGGCGCTGGTGCCCGGCACCGAACTCGACTTCACGCTGTACGGAACGGCGGGGGGCATCGCCACCATCAATATCGAAGGTGCCAACGGGCGCTTCGTGCTGGAAGAAGTGGAAGCGGGCGTCTACGAGGGCGTGTACACGATCAAGCAGCGGGACCGCATCGCGGCGGAAGCCACCGTCACGGCGAACCTGCGCCTGGGCAACCAGGTCGCGAGCGCCATCCTCGATGAATCGCTACTGGGCGGGGCTGCGTCCCGTACCGAACGCACGGCGACGAACGCTGCGCCGAAGATCGACCGTTTCGAGGTCGAATCGACCGGGCAACTGACTGCCGGCAACGACCTGTTCTTCACGCTGGAAGGTACGCCCGGCGGCAGGGCCAGCGTCCGGATCGCGGGCGTCAAGGGCAAGTTCTTCCTGGACGAGACCCGCACCGGCCGGTACCAGGGTGCCTACGCCATCAAGAAAAAGGACCGCATCGCGGCCGACACGCCCGTCACGGCGGCACTACGCGTGGGCGACCGGAATGCCACGGCCGTTCTCGGCCAGCCACTCGTGGCGGCTGCCGGTTCCGGAGCGCCGGGCCGTCGCGCCGACAAAAACAGAATTTGCGCCAACTGCGGCACGGTCGAAGCGGTCAACGTGATCAACGTCAAGGGCGAGGGCAGTTACATCGGCATGATTGCCGGCGGGATCGCCGGCGGACTGCTCGGCACGCAGGTGGGTTCGGGTCGCGGCAAGACCGTGGCCGAGGTGGCCGGCGCCGTCGGCGGCGCCTATGCCGGCAACGAAGCGGAAAAATACCTCAAGACGACCAAGCATTATGAAGTGGTCGTCCGCCTGCAGGGCGGCGGCACGCAGGCGGTGTCCTTCCCCGCGCAACCCTCTTTCAAGGTCGGCGACAAAGTCAGGGTCGAAGGCGGCACCCTGGTCGCTGGCTAACACTTTTCGCGGATACGCCGCGGAAACAACCTCAAGGAGCAACACAATGTCTATAGGCATGATTCTTCTGATCGTTCTGATCCTCGCGCTGGTGGGCGTAATCCCGGCCTGGTCGCATAGCCGGAGCTGGGGCTACGGGCCCAGCGGCGGTGTCGGGCTGCTGGTGGTGGTGCTCGTTATCCTGCTGTTGATGGGGCGTATCTGACCGCCCGAGCCTGTTGGTGAGTGACCGGGGGGGAGCCAGGCGGGAGCCAGCGCGCGGCCGATCGTGACTGCGTTCTGCTGCCGTTCGAACTGCCAGTCCCACCGGCGCTGGCCCGGGCGCTGCCCGCTACCGACGGCGCCCCCGAACGCTTGAGTTCAGCCGCCTGCACAGGCTGGTGAAGCCAGCCGCAGGTGGTCGGCCCCTGTAAAGGGTCAGGCGTTCTGCACCTTAAGCACAAGCGCCATCACCAGCAGCAGAAATGCACCAATGCATGCCGCTGCCAGTACGTCAGTCGGCCAATGAACGCCCAGCACCAGACGCGACACCCCCACGAGCAGGATCCAAACCAATGCCACCGGCATCGCGATCTCGTGGTACGCGGGCCGAAGTCGACTGGCACAGAGAGCGGCGGAGGTGGCAAATGCCGCAACGACGAGAGTGTGCCCGCTAGGAAAGCTCGAACCCCAATACCAATCAGTTGCCCACAGCGTCGGGCGAGCTCTGCCAACGACCGTCTTTAAGACATAGACAATCGTCGCGGCGCTGAGCACCGAGGTTATGATCAACAGCGCCTCGAAACGACACTTTCTCCAGAGCAGAGCGATCGCAACGAGGATCGTGAGGGGAAGGAGGAAAGTCGAAGACCCGGTAAACGAGGCCGCTTCAAAGAACCCGGTCATCCCGACAGGGACGTAGTGGCGAACGAACAGCATGATTGACTGGTCGATGGGCCCCGACTCTCCACTGAGTGCGTCTTCGCTTATCTTTGTCGCCAGCACTCCGAGGACGAGAAAAACCAGAACGCCCAATCGATGCCTCTCCAGCAGTTCGAGCCACGTGGGTTGGCGTTTCCGCGCGTAGGCCCCTAGTGCAAGGTAGAGGGTAGCGATGATGAGCGTCAGCTGGGCAATTTCCCCCACTATCTTGAGAAGCATGATGGCCTTGAACGGTGTATCCGCGTGACGCGTCGTTGCATGCTAAACGCACAACATTCAGGCCACAACGAGTAGCCCGACAAACAGCATGGTTGCGACCAAACTCAAGGCACTGCGAAGTGCGTGAAGCTGGCCCCACTTTACGAGTAGCGCACGCGTCTCGGGCGACGTAAGGTCCCGCCCGGGGGCAAGCAGTTTGTTGTTGGTGGGGAAGATAACCAGCAAAGTGACCGGCACGACCGCAAGGATAAACAGCGAGGCGACGAGCCACATGATGGGTGCTCCCAGCAGCCACGCGGCAAGGCCCGCCAGGAAGCCTAGGATTGCCAGAGAAGCCTGCATGACAGTAGCTCGCCTATAGCTCGGCGCCCAGACCGTTGCCGCGATTTCGGTGGAGCAGACCATTCGTGCTGGGTGCTCGACGAGGTTGATATAGATGGCCGCACCCGCGAAGAGCGCGGTAGCAAGGGCGGCCACGAAATCAAAGACGGCGAGCATGTAGGGCCTTTTTGCTAGGGGCCTAACTGTAATTTAGGGCGACAGGATTGCTGGATAACTTGGCCGCCTGTCCGTACAACAAGGCTGCGTCAGGCCGGTGCAAAACCTTGTCTCCGCAGGCCTCCCGGATATAGCGCTGCTCCATCCGCTCGATCAGGCCGTCGGCTTCGCCACGTAGCCGTAACGCATGTTCGTGCGCCCCGGCCCTTCGCGTTCGTAGTCTGCCTTCGACAGCGCGATGCGGTCGGTGGTCAGTGCCGCGCGCATCTTTGCGTCGTACTTGTAGAGCCGCGCGGAGTTGCCGCCGAAGATCGCGGTCTTGACCGGGCCGTTCGCGGCGCCGAGCGGCGTAAAGCCGTATTTCTTCTGCATGTCTTCGGGAATCTCCAGCCGTCGCAGGGCTTCGATCTGCCATTGCGGCGCGCCGGTCCACACGGCATCGGTGCCCCACACCACGTGATCGGCGCCGAGGCCTTTGACGAGCTGCCCCATCATGGCCGCGCACAGGCGCGGTTCGGCCACGGTGCTCTGCGCGAAGATCTGCCCGAGGTCGCCGTAGACGTTCGTGACCCCGAACTTCGCGGGAATCTCGGCGAGGTCCGTGACCCAGTCGATGCGGCCCGTCTTCTCGAACTGCTCCCAGCCCGTCGCCCATTCGCCGCCGGTGAAGCGGAACGCCGAGTGATAAACGACGAAGTTGAGCTGCGGCCAGTCTTTCGCGGCTTTGCCGACGTCGCGCACGTCGGCGTACTGGACCAGCTCGGGGAACGCCTTGGTGGTGGAGTAGGGGTAGAGGCCCTTGTGCACGCAGATATTGACGAGACCGGCCTTCACCATCTTCTCGTAGAAGGGGTAGAGCAGTTTTTCGTCGTCGAGCCGCCACGGGTGCTTGGCGAGCTGTTTGTTGGTGTTGTCGCCGACGGTGTAGCCCTTGAACGCATCGGGCTTGAGCGTGGCGATGTCGCGGTCCACGGCGTCCATCCAGCCTGGCATGCCGGGCATGAAGATCGCGTGCGAGAACATGCGCTTGGAGCCGGTGAGTTTGTTCACCTTGGTGCGCGTGTCCATCTTCATCTCGTTGGTGAGGAACCAGTCCCGCGGTTCCTCGGAGCCGGACCCGGAGATGAGCGCTACCTTGGTGTCGCTGTCGAAATAAATTTCCTTGAAGTAGTTGGCGAACTTCAGGTCGTCGATGGTCTGTTCCTTGCCGGCGAGGGCCGGGTTCCAGCCCGCCTTGCCGACCGCTTCGCGTTGCTTGATGAAACCCATGATGCGGGTGTCGTCGCGCAGGAAGTGCGTGTGCATGTCCATGATGAACTGGCCGGACAGCGCCTGCGCGCGTTCGTTCGCCATGTCGGGGGAGGCGGCCTCCGCGTTGCTCACGCCGAAGATCGGTCCGTAAACGTCGTTCATGGCGACAAACGCCGCCGCCATGCCGGAGGCGGACTGGAAAAACCTCCGCCGGCTCATGCCTTGCTGTTTGGCGAGCCGCGTGCCCATTTCCTTGATGCGCGCCTCGACCTGCTTCTGCCGCGCGTTCTGCGGGGTCGGCTCGAATTCGTCGCTGGAGACGAACTGCGTGGGAATCGGCGAGGGGAAGGCGTTGGTTTCAGCGGGCAGCAGGGCTTCGAGTTGTTTCTGGTCGAGCATCGACATGGCGGGCTCCTGGTAGTGGCTGGTGGCGCGCTGGCTGGGCGTGGGGGGAATGCAGGATGGGCAGCCATTGTCTGCCGCGTGTTTTCCGGCTGTCAACGCCGCACGTCGTACCCGCCCGCTGCTACGCTGCGGCAGCCGCGGCTGTTCAGGCCTGCCGTCAGCGCCTAAACTGTCGGCCCCGCACGCCCCAGCACGAACTTTTTCCGAGGAGCCCTACCGCAATGGCCGCTGTTTTCGCCGTCGATTCGCATGCCCACGTGTTCTGCGACGAGCAATATCCGTTTTCGCCGGAGACCCTCTACACCCCGCAGCCCGCGCAACTCGGCACGCCCGCAAAATTCCGCGCCGTGCTCGACTTCCACGGCTTCACGCATGGCCTGCTGGTCGGCGCCGGCCCGTACGGCGCGGACAACCGCTGCATGATGAACGCGATCGCGGAGTCCAAGGGGCGCTTCAAGGGCATCGCGCTGGTGAAGCCGACGATTTCGGATGCGGACCTGAAAGCGCTCGCCGACGGCGGCGCCATCGGGATGCGTGTGAACCTGATGGGCCACGGGCTGAAGGAACTGGTCGAGCCGGGTGCGGACAAGCTGTTCGCCCGGGTCAAGGAACTCGGCTGGTTCCTGCAGGTGCACCTGGAGAAGGACAACCTGGTCGAGGCCGCGCCCATTTTGAAGAAGAGCGGCGCGAAGCTGATGTTCGACCACTTCGGCCGGCCCGACGTGCCGCGCGGACTGAACCAGCCGGGCTTTCAGACGCTGCTTGAGTTCGGGCGCGAGGGCGCCGTGGTAAAACTCTCCGGTCCCTTCCGGTCGTCCGCCCAGGGCTATCCGTACACCGATGTGGACCCCTTCATTGCCGAATGCATCAAGGCGTTCACGCTCGACCGCTGCGTGTGGGGCTCCGACTGGCCCTTCGTCCGCATGGACGAGCGCATGGACTACGGCCCGCCGTCGATCTGCCTCGCGCGCTGGCTGCCCGACGAGAAGGATCGCCGCAAAGTGCTGTGGGACAACCCGTCGCGGCTGTTCGGTTTCAAATGAGCGGCCGTATCGCGCTGGCGGTTGCGGCCCTGATCGCCGCGGCGCCGTCAGTGGCGCAGGACTATCCCGTTAAACCGGTGCGCGCGATCGTGCCCTTTCCGCCCGGCGGGGCCGCCGACATCATTGCGCGCCATACCTCGCAAAAGCTGTCAGAGGCTTTCGGCACCCAATTCATCGTCGACAACCGCGGCGGCGCCGGTGGCGCCATCGGCACCGAGTTCGTCGCGCGCGCCGTGCCGGACGGCTATACGCTGCTCAAGGCCTCGTCGTCGACGATGTCCATCAACCCGCATTTCGCGGCGAAGCAGACCTACGATCCGCACACGAGCTTCACGCCCATCATCCTGATCGGCTATGCGCCCAACGTGCTGGTCGCGCATCCGTCCGTGCCGGCGAAAACGGTGAAGGAACTGATCGCGCTGGCGAAGGCCAAGCCCGAATCCCTGAGCTTCGCATCCAACGGCAGTGGCACGCTGAGCCACCTCACCGGTGAACTGTTCATGCAGCGCGCGGGGATCAAGCTGCTGCACGTGCCGTACAAAGGTGCGGCGCCGGCGGTGATCGACACCGTGTCCGGACAGACGACCTTGTTGTTTGCGGCCTATCCGAGCATCACCACGCAGGTGAAGGCGGGCCGGCTGAAGGCGCTGGCGGTGACCAGCGCGAAGCGCATCGAGATCGCGCCGCAACTGCCGACCGTCGCCGAGGTCACGCTGCCGGGCTTCGAGTCGAATCAGTGGTGGGGGTTTTACGGCCCGGCGGGCCTTCCGCCCGCGATCGTGACGCGGCTCAACGCGGAGATGAACAAGATCCTCCGCACGCCGGACATCAAGCAGCGCTTCGCAGCGGACGGCGCTGAGCCGGGCGGCGGCACGCCCGCGGAACTGGCCGCCTACCTCAAGGCGGATTACGAACGCTGGGGCAAGGTCGTGAAGACGGCGGGCATCAAGCCGGAGTAGCCCGGCGCTAGAAATTGGTTTGGCCGCCGTTGACGTGAATGGTCTGCCCGGTGATGAAGCCCGCGCCCGGGCCACACAGAAAGCGCACGGTGTCCGCGATCTCGCGCGGCTCCCCGGCGCGGCCGAGCGGAATGGTGTCCTTGGGATCCTTGCGCGCCGAACGATGCGCGGCGCGGACGGTGGCAATCTGGCCGGGGGCGACGCAGTTCACGCGGATGTTGTACTCGGCGAGGTCGCGCGACAGCGCGCGCGTAAAGCCGACGAGGCCGCTTTTCGCCACGGAGCCATGCACGCGCTTCTTGGACCCGGAGAGCGCCTGCAGGCCACCGAGCGTGACGATAGCGCCGCCGCCGGCCTTGATCATGTGGGGCGCGCAGGCCTGCGTGCAGTAGAAGGCGCCGTCGAGGGTGATGGCGAGCGGGACGCGCCATTCGTCGTAGGTCAGTTCCAGGAACGCCTTCTCGGTCCGCACGGACGCGTTCAGCACCAGAATGTCGAGGCGGCCGAAACGTTTCACCACGGCCTCGACCATGGTCTTGACCTGCGCGCCGTCGGAAATGTCGGCGAGGAACACGTCGGCCTGACCGCCGGCGGCGCGGATGTCCTGTGCGAGCACATCAGCGGCTTCGCGCGAGGCGCGGGTGTTGATGGCCACGGCCGCGCCGGCGGCGGCGAGTGCTGCGGAGATGGCGCTGCCGATGTTGAGCGCACCACCGGTGACGAGCGCGACCTTGCCCGCAAGTTCGGAGGTTGTGGATGTCACGCTGGGAGACTCCTGGGGCTTGTTGCCGGTGGCCCGAAAGGATAGCGGATTCCGCGCGACGCGCGCATGGCGTTTCGCTAACATGCGGGCCACGCGCCACTGGACACTGGAAGTGCGGAGGAGAATATTTTGAACACGCCCATCATCAGCGCCCTATCCCTGTGCGCCGCCACCGTCATGGCAGCAATGCCTGCCGCCGCGCAGGACTATCCCAACCGGCCCATCCGCATGCTCGTGCCGGTGCCCGCGGGCGGCACGCCCGACGTCGTGGCGCGCCTGCTGCGGCCGGGCCTCTCGGCTCACTTCGGCCAGCAGGTCGTCGTCGACAACCGCGGTGGTGTGGGCATCGGCGCCGAACTGGCCGCACGTGCGGCCCCGGACGGCTATACGATTTTCTTCACCAGCCCCGGCCCGATCACGATCCTGCCGCACCTGCAGAAGGAGATCGCCTATTCACCGCTCAAGGACTTCGCCCCCGTCAGCCTCGTCACCAGCGGCCCGTACCTGCTGATCATGCATCCGTCGGTGCCGGCGAAGACCGTCAAGGAACTGCTCGCGCTGGCGAAGGCCGAGCCGGGCAAGCTGAATTACGCGTCGGCGGGCAACGGCACCGGCAACCACCTCGCGATGGAGGTGTTCAAGAGCATGGCCGGCGTGAACATCACGCACGTGCCGTATAAGGGCGCGCCGCAGGCGATCATCGACCTCATGAGCGGCAGCATCAACCTGATGTTCAATTCGATTCCGCCGGTGATCCAGCACGTCAAGGCGGGCCGCATCCGGGTGCTGGGAATTTCCAGCGCGAAACGTTCCGCCCAGTTGCCGGACGTGCCAACGGTCAGCGAGGCGGGCGTGCCCGGCTACGACGTGATCAACTGGTTCGGCCTGCTGGTGCCGGCGGCGACGCCCAAGCCCATCGTCACCAAGCTCCACGAGGCCATCGTCAAGGTGCTGAACACGGCCGAGGTCAAGTCCCAACTGGAAACCCAGGGCTATGACCCCGTCGGCAACAGTCCCGCCGAGTTCGGCCGCTTCATCCGCGAGGAATCCGAGCGCTACGCGAAGGTCGTGAAGTCTTCCGGCGCGAAAGTGGACTGATCGCGCCCTACTCCACCTTCGCGCCGGATTCCCGGACCACGGCCGCCCACTTCGTGACCTCGCGCGCGAGGTAGGCGGCGCTCTCCGCCGGTGGCAGCCCGACCGGCTCGATGGTGTGGAAGGTGAAGCGCTCGCGCACATCGGGCAGCTTCATCGCCCGCACCATCTCGGCGTGCAGCTTGTCGATGATGGCGGGCGGCGTCTTCGCCGGCGCGAGCACGATGTACCAGGCGGACGCCTCGTAGCCCGGCAGGCCGGATTCCGCGATCGTCGGTAGTTCGGGCAGCGTGCTCGCGCGCTTCGCGGTCGTTACGGCCAGGGCCACGGCCCGGCCGGAGCGCACGTGCGGTAATGCCGTCGCCGAGCCGAACGTGAGCTGCACCTGCCCCGCGATCAGGTCCACCATCACCGCGCCGCCGCCCTTGTACGGGATATGCACGGTCTTCACGCCGGCCATCTTGTTGAACAGTTCGCCCGCGAGGTGCTGCGAGGAACCGCTGCCTGCCGAGCCGTAGTTGAGCGCGCCGGGTTTCGCGCGCGCGAGCGCGATCAGTTCCTTCACCGAGCGCACCGGCAGCGACGGGTGCACGACGAGGATGTTGGGCAGTTCCGCCACCAGCGAGACCGCCGCGAAATCCACCAGCGAGTCGTAGGGCAGCTTGCCGTAGAGCGTGGCGTTGATCGCGTGACTGGGGCTCGCCAGCAGCAGCGTGTAGCCGTCAGGCGGGGCCTTGGCGACGATGTCGGTGGCGATCGTGCCGCCGGCGCCGGTGCGCGGATCGACCAGCACCTGCTGGCCCCAAGCCTCAGTGAGCTTGGGGCCGAGTGTCCGCGCGATGGTGTCCGGGGCGCCGCCCGGCGCGCCGAAGGAAAGCACCCAGCGGATCGTCTTGACGGGATAGTTCTGGGCAGGAGACTGCGCGACCGCGGGCGCGGCGGTCAGTGCGCACGCGGTGAGGAGTGTAATCGTGCGGATGATCGCCACGGTCATGAAGGTCCTCCGTCGGGGAGCGTGAGTCGCATTAGACCACGGGGCGCGACCTGCGGTTGGCGCAACCGAAGCTCGCCCGGTCAGCTCGGTCGAGTGGCGACGAGGCGTCACGTATCGGCGTCCGCGAGCGGGCCCGCCATGCATTACCTTCCGGTATTATTACGATTGCTCAGTATCATTTTGAACCAACCCTTTCCGGAGCCGCCCATGCCCGCCCCGTCACCTCTGCGTCGCCTCGTCGTCCTATCCGGGTTTGCGCTCGCCGCGGTCCTTCCGCCGGCCGCGTTTGCGCAGGACAAGGGCGTCTCTTTCGAACCGCAGGTCGGCCAGTCCGGCAAGGATGTGGTGTGGGTGCCGACCTCGCAGGCGCATGTGGACAAAATGCTGGACCTCGCGAAGGTGACCCCCAAGGACATGGTGATGGACTTGGGCTCCGGTGACGGCCGTACCGTCATCACCGCGGCCAAGCGTGGCGTCGTGAAGGCGGTGGGTATCGAATACAACCCGGAAATGGTCGCCCTGTCGCAGCGCAACGCGCTGGCGGCCGGCGTCGCGGACCGTGCGACGTTCATGAAGGCGGATCTGTACGAGACCGACCTGTCGCCGGCCACCGTCATCACGATGTTCCTGCTGCCGGACATCAACCTCAAGCTGCGGCCGAAGATCCTCGACCTCAAACCCGGCACCCGCGTCGTTTCCAACTCGTTCACGATGGGCGAGTGGGAGCCGGACCAGCGCGTGCAGACGACCGACAAGGAAGGCTGCGCCACCTACTGCACGGCGCTGCTGTGGATCGTCCCCGCGAAAATCGAGGGCACCTGGCAGACGCCCGAGGGCGACATTGCCTTCAAGCAGGCCTTCCAGGTGATCCGCGGCACGCTGAAGCCCAAGGCCGGCGGCGCCTCGGTGATGGTGGACGGCAAGCTGAACGGCGACCAGATCAGCTTCAAGGTCGGCAAGACGGAGTACACCGGACGCGTGGGCGGCGCCGCGATGGAAGGCACGACCAAGGACGGCGCGAAGTGGAGCGCCACCCGCACGGGCAAGGGCTGAGCCGCCAGGTCCTCCGCCAGGGCTCAGGCGACGGCCGCGGGCTTTTCCTGCACCAGGCAGCGGATGAAGGCGCTGGCGGCAGCCGATAACTGCCGATCGGCGCGCGCGATGATGCCGATGGTGCGCAGCGGCCGCGGTTCGCCCAGTTTCGCGTAGCGCAGGCCTGTCATCCGCATCGCGTTGAGTGAGATCAGCGGCAGCACGGTGATGCCGAGGCCCGCGCGGGCCATGGACAGCGCGGTCACCATGTTGGCCACCTCGAAAGCGGGCGCCTTCGGCGCCCCGGCCACGGTGAGCCCGATTTCCGCGAGCTGGCGCACGCTCGAGGGCGGCGGCAGCAAGACCAGCGGCTCGGCGGCGACGTCCTTCCACGCCACCGTGCGGCGTTTCGCGAAGGCATGGTTGCGCCGGAACACCACCACCAGTTCGTCCTGGAACAGCGGCTGGAACTGTACTTCCTCGACCGGGCGCGGCAGCGTGCCGATGCCGAAATCCACCTCGCGGTTGACGACGCGCTCGATCAGCAGTTCGTTCTGCTCCTCCAGGAGGCGCACACGGATGCCGGGATTCTTCTCCTGGAAGGCCGCCAGCGCGCGCGTGCCGATCTCGAAGGCCACCGACGGCAGCGAGGCGAACACGATCGCGCGCGCCGGCCCTGCGCGATGTCGCGCACGCTGGCGTAGGCGTCACCCAGTTCCTCCAGCGGACCCTGCACGCGCGATAGCAGCACGCGGCCCGCGTCGGTCAGTTCCACGCGCCGCGTCGTGCGCTCGAACAGCCGCACGCCAAGAGTGGTCTCGAGTTCGCGGATCATCTGGGAGAACGCCGGTTGCGTCATGGCGACCTGGGCGGCGGCCCGGCTGAACGAGGCGCAACGGGCGGCCGCGGTGAAACCTTCCAGTTGGCGAAGTTTAAAATTCATGAAAGCCTTTCATGCGTAAAAATTAACAATCATGAATAAACATCAATTTGTAAGAATAATCGGCGCGCGGTAAGGTCGCAAGCGTTGCAATCGGGCGTGCAACCGCTACAAAACAAACGCCGCGCCGTACCGCCAACGGAGACCCTCATGAGCCGCCTTGAAGGAGTCAGACCAATGCGCAGGAACACCCAGGTCGTGTTGCAGAACAGTGGGGCCCGTCGCCGATGGGTCCTATGGGCGACGGCTTTGCTGGCGGGGGGTGCGTTGATGGCTGGGCTGCGCGCGCAGGCTCAGGGTGCATACCCCGACAAGCCGATCCGCTACGTAGTGGCGGTCGCACCCGGCGGCATCAACGATGTGCTCGCGCGCGCCATCGGCGCCAAGCTGAACGAGGCCTGGGGCCAGCCGGTGATCGTGGATAACCGCCCGGGCGCCGGCGGCAACGTCGGGGCCAACCTGGTGGCGAAGAGCCAGCCGGACGGCTACACCATCCTCAATGCGAGCCTGGGCCACGCGATCAACGTGAACCTCTACTCGAACCTGCCCTACGACCTGCGCAAGGACCTGATGCCGGTGGTGTTCCTCGCGTCGTCGCCGCTCATCATCGGGGTCAACGCCGGGCTGCCGATTAAATCGGTTGCGGAACTGGTCGCCTACGCGAAGAGCAATCCGGTCAACTACGGGTCGGGCGGCGCCGGCTTCATCAGCCACCTGTCGATGGAGGTACTCAAGCGCCAGGCGGGCATCGAGATGACGCACGTGCCCTTCAACGGCGGCGGGCCGGCGGCGATCGCGCTGGCCTCCGGCCAGGTGCAGGTCGTGGCCAACGCGATTCCCGAGCTAATCACGCTGGTGCGGGCCGGACGCGTGCGCGCGATCGCGCTGACGAGCTTGAAGCGTTCGCCATTGCTGCCGGAAGTCGCGACGGCGGGCGAGCAGGGGCTGAAGAACTTCGAAATGGGTAACTGGGTCGGCGTGCTGACCCGCGCGGGCACGCCGCAGCCGATCGTGAACAAGCTCGCGGCCGAAATCGACCGCATCCTGCAGATGCCCGACGTGAAGGACAGGCTGGTCGCGCAGGGCTTCGACGTAGCCGGCGGAACGCCGGAGCAGTTCGCGAAATTCCTGAATGCAGAAATCGACCGCTGGGGCAAGGTGGTCAAGGAAACCGGCGCCCGCGTCGACTGACGCGTTCGTCGTTCGTCAATACCGTAGGAGTGGCAGCAGCATGAGCGGTTACTGGATCGGCATCGATACCGGCGGCACCTTCACCGATCTGGTGCTGGTGGCGCCTGAACGGGGGCGCTGGCATTACCACAAGGTCCCGACCTTCACTGCGGACCCGGCGAAGTGCATCCTCGATGGCGTCGCGGAACTGCTGCAGCTGGCGGCCGTGAAGCCCGCGGAGGTGGATTTCCTCGTGCTCGGTACCACGCTGGCGACCAACGCGGTGCTCGAAGGCAAGTGGGCGCGCACCGGGCTCATCACTACGCGGGGTTTCCGCGACGTGCTGGAGCTGGCGAGGCAGCGGCGGCCGCACTACTTCAACCTCGACGTGCCGAAGCCGATGCCGCCCACGCCGCGCGACTGCAGTCTGGAGGTCGGCGAACGGCTCGCGGCCGACGGCAGTGTGGTGCGTCCGCTGGACGAGCAGGCGGTAGCCGATGCGGTGCGCATCCTGAAGGACAAGAAGGTGGAAGCAATCGCCATCTGTTTCCTGCACAGCTACCAGAACGACGCCCACGAGAAGCGCGCGGCGGAGATCGTGCGCGCGCAGTGGCCCGAGGTCTACCTGTGCACGTCCTCGGAGGTGCTGCCGGAGTTCCGCGAGTTCGAGCGCTGCGCCTCGACCGCGGTCAACGCCAGCCTCATGCCCATCATGGACCGTTATCTGGAGCGCTTCGGCAACGGCACGCGCGCGCTGGGCATCCCGTCCACGCCGCGCGTCATGCAGTCGAACGGCGGCGCGGTCACGCCGGCCGCCGTGCGCAAGCTGCCGATCAACACCTTCTTTTCAGGTCCTGCCGGCGGCGTGATCGGCAGCGTGGGTGTCGGCACGCAGACCGGCATCACGAACCTCATCACCTTTGACATGGGCGGCACCAGCACGGACGTGTGCCTGATCAAAGAAGGCGAGCCTTCCAAGAAGAGCCAGCGCGAGATGGGCGGCTTTCCGGTGCGCACGCGCACCATCGACATCCACACCATCGGTGCCGGCGGCGGCAGCATCGCCTGGATCGACGCCGGCGGCCTGTTGAAAGTGGGACCGAAAAGCGCCGGCGCCTATCCGGGCCCGGCGGCGTACGGGCGTGGCGGCACGCTGCCGACCGTGACGGACGCCAACGTCGTGCTCGGGCGACTCAATCCGAAATCGCTGCTCGGCGGCCGCATGGACATGCATCCGGACAAGGCGCGCGCCGCGATCGAAACGTTGAGTGGTCCGCTGGGCATCGACGCGGTGGAGATCTCCGCCGGCATCCTTGAAATCGTCAATGTGAACATGATGGGCGCGGTGCGGGTGATCTCCGTCGAGCAGGGCGAGGATCCGCGCGACTTCACGTTCGTGGCCTACGGCGGTGCGGGCCCCCTGCATGCAACGGATGTCGCCCGCACCATGGGCATCCGCCGCGTGCTGGTGCCGCCGCGCCCTGGTCTGCTGTCGGCGCAGGGCCTGCTGTTTGCAGACCAGCGCGGCGATTTCAGCCTCACGCGTCTGTTGGTGGCCGATGCAGCTGCGTTACCGACAATCAACGCCGGCTTCGACGAGCTGAAACAGCGCGCCGCGGCGTGGCTCGCCGGCGAGGCTGTACCGGGGGCTGTCGCGGACTACGAATGGCAGGCGGACCTGCGCTACGTGGGCCAGAACTTCGAACTGATCCTGCCGGTGGACGAGGGCCGCCTCGAGGCAAAGTCGCTGGCCGTGCTGCAGAATCGCTTCCACGCGCGGCACAAGGACTTCTACGGCTACGACATTCCCGGCCAGCCCGTGGAACTCGTCAACCTGCGCGTGTCGGTGACGGTCCGGCGCGAACGGCCCAGGACCGAAACGCTTGCACCGGGCGCGGCGGCGACCGCGGCCGAAACGGGGCGCCGCCCGGTCTGGTTCGCCGACACGGGCTTCGTGGATACGCCGGTGCTCGACCGCGATCTCCTGCAATGCGGTGCGGCGTTCACCGGGCCGGCGATCGTCGAGCAGATGGACACCACCACCGTCATTCCGCCGCAGGCGAAGGTCAATCTCGACGCCGGCGGTTACCTGCACATTGAAGTGGCGCCGGTTGCCGACGCCGCAGCCGCCAAGGAGGCCAGGACATGGGCCACAGCACCGATTCAATAAGGGCCGAAGTCGTCGCGCGTTACCTGCTTGCGACGGCCGAGGAGATGGGCGCCACGCTGATGCGCACGGCGTTTTCGCCGAACATTAAGGAACGCGCCGACTGCTCGACGGCGATCTTCGACCGTGCGGGCGAGGTCGTGGCGCTGGCGCAGCGCGTGCCGATCCACCTCGGATCGATGGTGGGCGCGGTGGACGCCATGCTGAAACGCTTCCCGCGTAGCGAGATCAAGCCGGGCGACATGTTCATGGCGAATGATCCGTACAACGGCGGCGGCACGCATCTGCCCGACGTCAACGTGATTTCCCCGGTGTTCTTCGAGGGCGAGATCGTGGCCTTTGTCGCCAACATCGCGCACCACGCGGACGTCGGCGGCATGGTGCCGGGCTCGGAAGCGGCCGTGTGCAACAGCATCTTCCAGGAAGGGTTGCGCATCCCGCCGGTGCGCATCATGCGCGAAGGTGAGCTTAACCGCGACGTGCTGGACATCTTCCTGCTCAACTCGCGCACGGGCGACGAACGCCTGGGCGATCTGCGGGCGCAGTTTGCATCCAACACCGTGGGCGCGCGCAGCGTGACCGCGCTGTTCGCCCGCTACGGCGCGGCGGAAGCGCACGACGCCATCGCGACCTACCTCGATTTCACGGAGCGGCGTTTCGCCGCCGCCATATCCAAGCTGCCTTCAGGTACGTATGTCGCAGAGGATTTCCTCGACGGCAACGCGGAAGGCGAGAAGGCGCGCATCCGTCTGGCGCTGACCATCACCCCGGGCAAGATGCATTTCGATTTCGCCGGGACCGATCCGCAGTTGAACACCGCGCGCAACATTCCCTACCGCGCGCTGCTCGCCACCATCTACACGGTGGCGAAAAGCCTGCTCGATCCCGACGTGCCGGCCAATGCCGGGTACTACCGCACGATCACCGTGGATGCGCCGCCGGGCAGTCTCGTCGGTCCGGTGCCGCCGGCGGCGGTCGGGTGCCGCTCGATTTCCTGAGGCGTGCTGGGCGATGTCATCGCGACGGCGATTTCGCAGTCGGTGCCCGAGCGCACGCTCGCGTGCAGCGGGCCGCACCATCTGATCGTGCTGGCGGGTCGCGATCCGCGCAACAACCGCTATTTCGTCAACTACGAAACGATCGCCGGTGGGATGGGCGCGCGCGCTTACCGCGACGGTGTGGATGCCGTGCGCGTGCATGCGTCCGGCGCGTCCAACCTCCCGTCCGAGGCGCTGGAGCATGCCTATCCGTTCCGCGTCGAGTGCTACGCCTTGCGCGATGGCTCCGGCGGCAACGGCGAATACCGCGGCGGCATGGGGGTGGTGCGCGATTACCACGTGCTGGGCGACGACGTGGTGGTCAGCCTTTCCTCCGAACGGCAGCATGTGCCGGCGGAGGGTGCCGCGGGAGGGGGTGCCGGTGCCGCCGGCGCCTTCATCCTCAACCCGGGCACGCCGGGCGAACGCAAGCTGCCGTCCGCCTCGGGGGAAATCAAGCTCGCGAAAGGCGATGTGCTGCGGGTGTGCACGCCGGCGGGTGGCGGCTACGGCGCGCCCGGCAAGCGCCGTGCCGAACTGGCGGCGAAGGATAGGCTGGAGCAGCGGGTGTAGCATCCGCGTGTACCGGCCATAGAGGACCAGACCATGAACCAGATCGCCAGAATGCCTGCTGTGCCCGCCGCGGCCCGTTTGCCCACGACCGTCGCGGAAGCGCGCAAGCTGTTTCCCGGCGCCCAGCGCCAGATCTACATGGACGTGGCGGGGCGCGGCCTGCTGTCGGTGCCGGTGCGCGAGGCGATCGATGCCTACCTCGACATGCGCTACGACGGCGGCAACAAGCCGGTCATGTTCGCCACGGTCGAGCGCGCCCGCGAGAAGTTCGCGCGGCTGATCGGCTGCGCGCCGGACGAAGTCGCCTTCACCAAGAATGTCTCCGAAGGTCTCAACATCATTGCCGCGTCGCTGGACTGGAAGGCTGGCGACAATGTCGTGCTGTGCAGCGACCTCGAGCACGCGAACAATGTGTACGTATGGCTCAACCTCGCGCGCAACCGCGGCGTCGAAGTGCGCGCCATCCCGATGCAGGACGGGCACTATCCCGTGGAGGCGATGGTCGCGGCGATGGACAGTCGCACGCGCGTCGTGACGGCCTGCACGGTGAGCTATGTGCCGGGCTACCGGACCGACATCGACACTCTGGCCGCGGCCTGCCGCAAACGCGGGGTACTGCTGCTGCTCGACGGCGCGCAGTCGGTCGGCATGGTGGACATCAACATCGCGCGGCAGGGCATCGACGCGCTGGCGGTGTCGACGCAAAAGGGGCTGCTCGGGCTGTACGGCATGGGTTTTCTGTACGTGAAGCGGGAGTGGGCCGAGCGCATGGCACCGGCTTACCTTGCGCGCTTCGGCGTCGACCTGGGGTCGGCCGGTGAAGCGGCGCTGGGCGATGCCGATTACACGCTCATGCCGGGCGCGAAGCGCTTCGACCTCGGCAACTACAACTTCCTGGGCGCGACGGCTGCCGAGCGTGCGCTGGACCTGCTGCTCGCCGTGGGCGTGCCCGCGATCGAAGCGCACCTGAAGGAACTCGCGTCGCGCCTTGCCGAGGGCCTGGCCGCGCTGGGCCTGCCGGTGTGCGGCGCGCCGCGGGCGCAGTATCGCGCACAGATCGTGGTGGTCGGCAGCCTGGGCACCGGCCACGACGCGGCGGACGATGCGCGCATGCAGGCGCTCTACGACCATCTCGTCGCGCATCACGTGAACCTGTCGATCCGCAAGGGCGCGCTGCGCTTTTCGCTGCACCTGTACAACAACACCGACGACGTCGACCGCGTGATCGCGCTTGCGCGCGACTGGGCGCAGCACCCTTGATGTGATCGTCCGCTTGCCGGGCGAACCAGCAGCCCTTTAGCTGCCGGCCTGGTCGTCTTTCTTCTCTCCTCTATCGTCTTTCGTCAGGGTCCCCGTTTTGCACTACATCGATTCCGACACTGGCCGGACCTATCCGCTGGGCAAGCCCCGCTGGTGCGGCGATACGGGTGCGCCCCTCAGCCTTGGACCTTCGCCCGTGCTGCGGCGCGCCGACATCGATTCCGCGGAGCGCTCGGTGTGGCGCTACGCGAAGGCACTGCTGGTGCCGCGGGAAGCGGGGGTCGTGTCGCTGGGCGAAGGCTGGACGCCGCTGCTCGACGGCGCGTGGGCGGGCGCGGGCGTGTCGTTCAAGCTCGAGTTCATGATGCCGACCGGTTCCTTCAAGGACCGCGGCATGACGGTGATGGTGAGCTACCTTAAGCAGTGCGAACTGACCGCCTTGCTGGAGGACTCGTCCGGCAATGCGGGCGCGTCGATGTCGGCCTATGCGGCCGCGGCGGGCATGCAGGCGCGCATTCTCGTTCCGGAAACGGCGTCCTTCCCCAAAATCGCGCAGATTGCGGCGGCCGGCGCCGACGTGATCACGATTCCCGGCAGCCGCCAGGACGTGGCGGACGCGGCGCTGCGCCACGCCGGCAAAATCTTCTACGCCAGCCACAACTGGCAGCCCTTCTTCGTCGAAGGCACCAAGACGCTGGCCTACGAGCTGTGGGAGCAGATGGGTTTCGAGGTGCCGGACCACGTGATCGTGCCGCTCGGCTACGGCAGCAACGTGCTGGGCTGCGCGCGCGGATTCGCGGAGCTGCGCGTAGCGGGCGAGATCGACCGCCTGCCGCGCCTCTACGGCGTGCAGGCGGCGAACTGCGCGCCGCTGTTCAAGGCCTTCGAGGCGGGCAGCGAGTCGCTGGTGCCGACGGAAACGGGCATGACGATCGCCGAGGGCATCGCCTCGCAAAAGCCCACCCATGTGCGGGCGATCCTGCGCGGGGTGGGCGAGACGGCGGGCGCGATCGTTGCAGTAAGCGAAGCGGAGATCATTGCCGCGCTCGGCGCACTTGCGCGCCGCGGCCTCTACGTCGAGCCCACCTGTGCGTCGGCGCTGGCGGGCCTCGAACAACTGCGCGCCAGCGGCCGCATCCGCGACGGCGAGCGCACGGTGGTCGTGCTGACGGGCACCGGTCTCAAGGCGTCCGAGCGCATCGGTGAACTCCTCGGCGTGGGCGCGCGGCGGGAATGAACGCCAGGGAGTCGTGCATGCGAACTATTCTGATCGCTACGCTGCTGTGCCTGAGTCTGGCGGGCGGCATGGCCATGGCGGCGCAGCCGGCGGCCGAATGGGCACCGACGAGACCGATCCGCTTTATCAGCACCTTCCCGGCCGGCGGCAGCGTGGACTCGGTTGCGCGGGTGCTCGCGCAACGGCTGGGCGATGCGCTCGGGCAGCAGGTGGTGGTGGACAATCGCGGCGGCGCCGGCGGCATCGTGGGCGTGGAACTGACCACGCAGGCGGCGCCCGACGGCCACACCATGGTGATTGCAGCGAATTCGCTCACGATCCACCGCGTGATCCAGCCCGAACTACGCTTCGATCCCGTGAAGGAACTGGCCCCTGTCTCGCTGGTGGCGTCCGCGCCGCTCGTGCTGTGCACGCCCCCGTCGCTGCCGGTGGCCAACGGCCGCGAACTGATCGCCTATGCGAAAGCACGGCCCGGCAAGCTTAATTTCAGTTCCTCCGGCAACGGCACCTCATCGCATCTCGCCGGCGAACTGTTCAAGACCATGGCGGGGCTCGACATGGCGCACATCCCGTACAAGGGCGCGGCGCCGGCAATTACGGATCTGATCGCTGGGCAGGTGCAAATCATGTTCAGCAGCACGCTGTCGATGGTGCCGCTGGTACAGGGCGGGAAACTGAAGGGGCTCGGCGTATCGAGCGCGAAGCGCCTGGCGGTATTGCCGGATGTGCCCGCGGTGGCGGAGTTCCTGCCGGGTTACGAACTCTCGCCGTGGTTCGGCGTGTTCGTGCCGGTGGCGACGCCGAAACCCGTGATCGCGCGGCTCAACCGCGAGTTCGCGCGCGCCTTGCAGCGGCCCGACGTGCAGGACTTCTACGCAAGGCAGGGTGCGCTTCCGGTTTACAACACGCCAGAGGAATTCGCGGCGTTCATCACGACCGAGGCGGCGAAGTGGGGCGCCCTGGTGCGCAAAGCGGGCGTCAAGCCGGAATAGGTGGCGCCGCCGCTGTCGCCCGCCAGTGTCCTGAGTCAGAGATTGGTCGAGACCTTTGAGTCCGGAACAAACCCGACATTTGATCGACCAATGCATCGAAATCGCGGGCAGGCAAGAAAAAGCGGCAGCAAGGTTGGGTACCTTGCGAGGCGTCTCCGACGCCGCTGGCTGCGATTTTCAGCGTTTTTTGTCCGGCGAATTTTTGACTCAGACGCTAGATCACGTACTCGATCAGGAAGGGTCCGCGGCGTCCCGGCGCCCATGCCACGCGCGAGCAGTACCCAGTCGAGGTTCTGGTCGGCCGAGGTCGAACAGTTCCGCCAAGGCCTTGCCGGGCGCAGCACCCACCGCCGTGAGTTCGCCGCGCAGGATGGCGCAGGCGCACGGCGGGAATGAGCAGCTGACTTACCCGAGGTCCTGCAGCTCGGCGATCGCGATGCCCGCTTCGCCCTGCACCGCGTAGAGCAGGTAGAGCCGCCCGTCTTCCTCGAACACCGCGGGATCGCGCAGCTGGTTGACTGGCACGCAGATGGCGCCCCGGTACGACGGCTGTGCGGGCAGCGCGGCGCCTTCCCACGCGGTCTCCGCCCGCAACACTTCCACCGGCGGCCCCGCGGTCCAGTCCTGCCAGTCGCCGGCCAATGCGATCGTGGAACGGTAGATGCATTCCGGCGCGTCGCCAACGCGCGTCCAGAACACGTGGAGCGTGTTGCCGCGCTTCTGCAGCGCGGTGTGGCGCTGCAGCGGCTCGAACAGCACCGGCCCGCGCGCGAAGCCACTCATCCCGTCCGCCGAGCGCAGAAGTATGCCGGGCATGGCGAGTGCGTAGGTTGCGCCGTCGTGGTGGAACACGCGGAAGTACGAGGGTCCGAGCAGTTCTTCGCGGGCCTCGAAATGCAGGCCGTCCGCGGAGACGGCCACCCGCGTGCGCTGCGTGCGGAAGTCTTCCAGTCCGTGGTAGTAGAGGACGACGCGGCGGCGCGCATGATCGACGTGCGCGTCGGGCGAAGCGATGTGCGGGATCGTCGCATCGAGGAACGGATCGGGGATCTGCGCTTCCATGCCTGGCGGCGCGCGGCCGGGCAGATGCCCCTCCTTCAGCAGCGCCGCGGCGTCGGGCGGCTGCGCGGGCGGCGTCACCGGGAACTTCGATTCCGCAAGCTGCAGGGCGCCCGCGCGGTGCATGCGCCAGGGGCCTTCAAGGCTGTCGGCATAGGCGAGCCGGAGGTAGTCGCCCTTGTGATCCGCGAAGTAGAGGTAGTAGCGGCCAAGCGGCGCGGGCACCCACTCGGGCACGCGGATGAGCGATGGCCCCTGCACGTTGCTACCCATGCGATCGTCCATCCGCGGCGGGATGATGGGGTTCCCGGCCAGGCGCCGGACGCGGTAGGGTGCCTGCATTGCGATCGTCATGCTGGTTCAGTCCGCCTTCAGGCCGATCTCCGCCACCACGCGACCGAACCGTTCAAGGTCCGTGCGCATCAGCTCACCGACTTCTTTCGCGCCGGCGGCGAACGGTTCGCTGCCCGCGGGCAGCCGCTCGGCGAAGGCGGGTAGTGCCACGATCTCGGCGATGTCGTTGCCGATTCTCGCGACGAGTTTAGGTTCCAGTCCGCGCGGCGCGAAAACCCCCTGCCACGCGTTCGGCAGCGACAGACCGCGCGCGACTTCGGCGAGCGTCGGTACGTCGGGCTGGCCCGCGAAGCGGCGCGGCCCGTTGTAGAAGAGCGCGCGCAGCGTGCCGTTCTTCACGTGCGGCAGCGTCACGTTGGAGGAATCCATCGAAAAGTCCACGCGCCCGGCGATGAGGTCGATCACGCCCGCGCTGCTCGCGCGGTAGGGAACATGCAGCGCGCGGAAGTCGAGCGTACGGGCGAGGAGTTCCGTGTTCAGGTGCGGAATGGTGCCGTTGCCGGCCGAGTAGTAGACGAGCAGCTTGTCCGCAGGCCGCGCCTGCGCGAGCGCGACGAACTCCGCGAGGCTGTGCGCGGGCAGGTCGGCACGGACGACGAGGAAGGTACGCGAAGCGGTGACGCCGGCGATCGGCGTGAGATCGCGCGGCGGGTCGTAGGGCGAGGGTTTCGTCAGATGCGGCGTGATCGCCAGCGCCGCCACCGCGACGACGCCGAGGGTATAGCCGTCCGCCGGTGCACGCACAAGCTGCGCGGTGCCGAGCGCGCCGCCGGCACCGGGCACGTTGTCCACCACCACGCGCTGGTTCCAGCGCTGGGAGAGATGCTCCGCCAGCACGCGTGCGACCTGGTCGGCCTGATTGCCGGCGCCGTACGGCACCACCATCCGCACCGGGCGTGCCGGCCAGGCAGCCCCGTCCGCGCTGCGGGCAACGGAAACGGTCAATGCTTGCAAGGCGCACATGAAGGCGACCGCCAGTCCGAGCCGATTGCGGATGTTCATCTCTCCTCCTCCAGGTCAGTCTTGTTACTGTAGCGCCTCAGGACGCGCGGGCGCGAAGGCTAAATCACGAACTCGATCAGAAAGGGCCCGCGGTGTGAAGGCGCGCAGGCCGCGCGGAAAACGTCGTTGAACGCCTCGAAGGTTTCCACGCGCGTGCCTTCCACGCCCATGCCGCGGGCGAGCAGCACCCAGTCGAGGTTCGGCCGGCCGAGGTCGAACAGTTCCGCCGAGGCCTTGCCGGGCGCGGCGCCCACCGCGGTCAGCTCGCCGCGCAGGATGGCGTAGGCGCGGTTGGCGAAGATCACGTTGACGACGTTCAGTTGCTCGCGTGCCTGCGTCCACAGCGCCTGCAGCGAGTACATACCCGCGCCGTCGGCGCACAGCGCGACGACCTTGCGGTCGGGGCAGGCCACCGCCGCGCCGACGGCCATCGGCAGCGCGTCGCCGATCGCGCCGCCGGTGAGCTGGATCCAGTCGTGCGGGGCGGCGGCGAAGGTGGGCGGAAACAGTCCGCGCCCAGACGTCACCGCGTCTTCTGCCACGATCGCGTGTTCGGGGAGCAGTGCGGCGATGCTGGCGCCGAGACCTTCGGGCGTAAAGCGGCCGCTGGCCGGCGCGGGCGAAGGGCCGGGATCGGGGATCGCAATGGCCTTCGGCGCACCGAGCGCCTCCGCCAGTGCTTCAAGGGCGCCCGCGACATCCTCTTCGGGCTGCGCGAGCGTATGCACGGTGGCCTCTGGGTTCCACAGCGTCCCGGGTTTGCCGGGATAGGCGAAGAAGCCGACCGGCGCTTTCGCCGCGCACAGCACGAGGTGGCGGAAAGGCTTCAGTACCTCGATCGCGCGGTCCACCACGTAGGGAATGCGGTCCACCGGCACGCGCCCGCGGCCGCGCGCCATGCGCGCCACCTGCGTGGGCGCCATCAGCTTCGCGTCGGTGGCGGTGGCGATGCGCTGCGCGGTGCGCAGCGCGCCTTCACGCAGCGCGGGCCCGGACAGGACGAGCAGGGTCGATTCCTTGCGCCGCAATGCGGCGGCGAGCCCGGCAATGGTCTCGGCGGCGACGGCGCGGCGTGCCGGGACGGCGAGTGGTGCAGCCGGTCCGCCCGCCTCGTTCCACGCGGTATCCGCCGGCAGGATGAGGGTGGCGACGCCGCCCGGCGCCGTCCGCGCGGCTTGCACCGCCATCGCACCGTTGGCGGCGACGACCTGCGCCGTGGTGCTGGTGCGCACCCAGCGCGACATGGTGCGCGCGAGTTCCTCAGTGTCCGCAGCGAGCGGCGCGTCGTATTGGCGGTGGGTGGTGGCGTGGTCGCCGACGATGTTGACGATGGGCGAAAACGCCCGCTTCGCGTTGTGCAGGTTCGCCAGGCCGTTGGCCAGCCCGGGACCGCAGTGCAGGAGCGTGGCCGCCGGCTTGTCCGCCATGCGGCCGTAACCGTCGGCGGCGCCGGTCACCACGGTTTCCGCCAAGCCCAGCACGCAGCGCATGCCGGGCACACGGTCGAGCGCCGCGACGAAGTGCATTTCGGAGGTGCCGGGATTGGCAAAGCAGGTATCGATGCCGGCGGCGAGGAGAGTGCGAACGAGGGATTCGGCGCCGTTCATCCTCCGAATGTAGCGCATTCGCTGCCGGCGATGCGGCCCGGCATGCCGGAACGGTCTGTCTGCGCTGTCCGCGCGCTTTGCTTCCGGTGCTATTGTGCCGCCGTGCTTGGCACTCCGTAGTCGGTCAATGCCCGAGCAGGACGCGGTGGTCCACCATTATGCAGCGATCCTGCACCACCTGGATGCCGGCGGCTGCCAGTGTGGCGGCGACTGCATCGTTGCGGATGCCCAGTTGCAGCCACACCGCCTTCGGTTTCTTTGCCAGGATGTCGTCCAGATGCGCAGGAATATCCGCGGGGCGCCGGAACACGTTCACGAGGTCGATGGAATCCGGAATGGCGGTCAGCGTGCGATAGACGGGCCGGCCGAGGATCTTCGTGACCTCCGGGTAATAGACCGGCACCGGAATGACCTCGAATCCCGCCGCCTGCAGGTACTGCGGAACGTAGAAGGCGGCCTGGTCCGACTGGGCTTCGGTCTTGATGCCGAGTACGGCGATGGTTTTGGTTTGCTCGAACAGCGACCGCAGGGCGCCGTCATCGTTCAGGATATTGGGATGGCTCATCGGTCGAAGCGTGCCGGCGTCAGTGCGGCCGGCCCTTGCGCACGTGGGGATTGAGGATGTCGAGATCAGCCTGCACCTGCGCGCGACTGCGTTCATAGACGATCTCGCGGCCGAGCGCGCTGCCGGCGTAGGCCATGCCGTTGCGGGTCGGCGAGAGCTGGCACTTGACGTTGTGGATGCCCTCGCCGAGTACGACCTCGATGTGGTCGGCGCGTTTATTGAGGACCACGACGTCCATCGTCTGGCCGTTTTCGGTGATGCGAACCTTGATTTTCTCGGGATTCATCGCTGCCTTTGCATCGTGCGGGGATCGTGACGGAGAGGTGCGGCCGCTGCCGGAGGGATTATCCGCTAGCATACCCGCGTGGCTGCCTCTTCTCCTTCGGTAATTTCCCAGAACCCGCCGCCCAAAGGCGATCTCGCGCACCTCGCCCGCCTCGCCCGTTTTTTGCTTCCGTACCGCGGCCGGCTGGCGGTGGCGATGGCCGCGCTGATCGTGGCGGCGGGCTGCGTGCTGGCGCTCGGCCAGGGGCTGCGCCACGTCATCGACGCCGGCTTCGGCAGCGGGGATCAGAATCTCCTCAACCAGGCGCTCGGCGCCGTCGTGGGCGTGGCGGCGCTGCTGTCGGTGGCGACCTGGCTGCGTTTCTATCTGATGATGAGCATCGGCGAGCGCGTGATCGCCGATCTGCGCAACACGGTGTTCGACCATGTGCTGGCGCTCTCACCGGCTTTTTTCGACGGCGCGCGCACCGGCGAGGTCGCCTCGCGGCTGACCAACGACACCGAGCAGATCCGGCAGGTCATCGGTTTCGGCTTCTCGATGCTCCTGCGCAACGGCCTGATGGCGGTCGGTGCGCTGGCGATGCTGTTCGCCGCGAGCCTGAAACTCGCCGCGCTGATCGTGCTGGGCGTGCCGGCGGTGCTGATCCCCATTCTGGTCATTGGCCGGCGCGTGCGGCGGCTGTCGCGGTCCAGCCAGGACCGGGTGGCCGACGTCTCCGCGCACGTGGACGAAGCGCTGCATGAAGTGCGCACGGTGCAGGCCTACGGCCATGAAGCCCGCACCCGCGAACACTTCAATCGCGCGACTTACGCCGCGCGCGATTCGGGTGTGGACCGCGTGCGCGTCAAGGCCTGGCTCATCTCGCTGACGATGCTGATTGCCTTCAGTGCGGTCGGTGCCATCCTGTGGGTGGGCGGCCACGACGTGATCGCCGGCCGCATCACGGCCGGGCAGTTGTCCGCATTCGTGTTCTACGCCGTCGTCGTCGCCAGCGGCGTCGGCACGGTCTCCGAGGTGTGGGGCGAAATCCAGCGCGCGGCGGGCGCCACCGAACGCCTGTTCGAGCTGCTCGATACCGTGCCGGATCTCGCGCCCGCGCCGCCGCCGATCCGGCTGCCCGGGCGCGTGGTCGGTGCGGTGCGCTTCGACGAGGTGAGCTTCGCGTATCCGACCCGGCCGGATGTTCTCGCCCTCGGGCCGGTGTCCTTCGCGGTCAATCCGGGCGAACGGGTGGCGCTGGTCGGGCCTTCCGGCGCGGGCAAGACGACCGTATTCGCGCTGCTGCTGCGCTTCTACGATCCCGCCAGCGGACGCGTGCTGATCGACGGCGCCGATCTGCGTCACTGCGACGCGCGTGACGTGCGGCGCGCGATCGCCCATGTCCCGCAGGACCCGGTGATCTTCGCCGCAAGCGTCACCGAGAACGTGCGCTTCGGCCGCCCGGCGGCGAGCATGGACGAGGTGCGCGAGGCCTGCGCCGCGGCGCACGCGCTGGAATTCATCGAACGGCTGCCGCAGGGTTTCGATACGGACCTTGGCGAGCGCGGCGTGAAACTCTCCGGTGGCCAGCGGCAACGGCTGTCGATCGCCCGGGCGCTGCTGGCTAACCGGCCGATCCTGCTGCTGGACGAGGCGACGAGTTCGCTCGATGCCGAAAGCGAGCGCCAGGTCGCCCAGGCGTTGGAACAGCTCTCGCGCGGCCGCACGACACTGGTGATCGCACACCGCCTCGCAACCGTGCGCAATGCCGACCGCATCATCGTCCTGGAGCGCGGCCGCATCCACGCGGTGGGTACGCACGAGGAACTGCTGAAGGCAAATGGACTGTATGCGCATTTCGCGCGGCTGCAGCTCATCGCGGACGACGAGGTGGTTTGAACGGCGGGCGGAAGCGTCGTTGATGGACGAGATCAGCGCGAACGCGCGCGCGAACCGGCCGCCGGCGCGTCGCGCATGCCGGGCATCGTCTGCGTTTCCCACGGCAGGTTGGGTGTGAGCAGCACGTTCAGCAGGTTGTCCTGGAAGTTGATGTTGCTGGTCAAACGGTTGTGGCGCTCGCACAGAAAAAAGTAATAGGCGATCGGCAGGAAGCTTTCCTCGTTCTGCGGCGCGGTCGGGTCGAGTGTTTCGCGCGCGAGCAGCGAAGGCTTTGTGACCCGGCCATCGCCCGGCTCGAGCATCGCCTGTTCCAGCGCTGCGGACGCGCCCCCGCGCACGTCCTCCGGTTTCAGGCGGGTGCGCGGCAGGCCGTCGACGTCTTCGATGGCGATCCGGGCCGGCGTCAGCGTGCAGTCGCCGCCGAACAACACGTAGCGGATCGGCGTCGCCGGCTCTGGCGTCGACAGCATCCAGCTCAGGCGGCGCGCGCGCTCGAGCTGGTACGCGAAGTACTTGCGCAGCGCGGCCAGATACGCATCGGCGTCCGGGCCGCGTTCGGCGCGGATGCGCGCGACGGCCGTCGGATCGTACACGTTCCATCGATAGCGCTCCCACGTCGCGGGCTCGTACAGGTCATCGGGCAGCGTTTTCGCGGACGCGTCGATCAGCCAGTTGGCGATCGGATGCGGAAACAGTTGATAGCCGCTGGACATCGTGGTGAGAATCTCCGGCCGCATCTGCTTCAACCCGATCGGCTCGCCCACGAGATAGCTCTGGAGCGCGGAGACGGCGCCAAAGTTAGGCGAGCCGAGCAGGATGAGCTTGCGCACGCGCCGGGTTCCGTGCAGCGTGATGAGGGAGGGCATCCCGCCGAGCACATCGACCGTGCCGTAGCGCAGGTAGTAGCGGGCGATCACGCCCCCCATGCTGTGCGCGACGATGTCCACGCGCAGATCCGGTCTGCCGTAGTCCCTGCGTACCGTCTCGATCAGCGCCTCGAGGCCCTTGGCGTGCTTGACGTTGTCCTGCCGCCAGTCGTAGGGAAACAGGTAGTACCGCCGCTCGCCCTTCTTCACCGGCGTGCCCGGCGTCGCCGGAACATAGCCGCCGAAGCGGACCAGTGCGTCGATGATGGGGCCGTAGTAATCCCGCCCGAGAACGCTGTCGGCGATGTCGAACGCTTCAAGGTCGTCGGGCAGCACCTCCAGTGTGATCGGATCGAAGGCGAGTTCGAGGTCGCGGTAATCGCCGAACAGGACCCGATCCCAGCGCCCGGGCCACCGCTCGGTGCCGGTGGTGCGGCTGCGAAGCTTGGAGCCGAACAGGCCCGGGATCAGGATCACCGGCGTATCGTCGGGTGAAGCCGCCTCCACGCGGTACATCCGCGCGAGATCGGGCTTGAGTGGCGAATCGCAGGCCGCAACGGTGGCGGCAAGGACGAGCGCGATCACCGCGTGCATCAACGTCCGACGGCGTGATGGCGGCGGCATCGGTTGCCGCGCTGGCGCGAATGCGGTCACAGAGGCGGGCGCCAGCCGCCCGAAGCCGGCCTGGCGATCGATGCTGCGCACCCGTTCATTCGTCACCGATCGGGAAAAGTCATCTGTTGGAGTATTTCGAGTCCGGCGGCGTTGGTCAAGCGAGAGCGACAACGATCGACGCCTGCTGGACATCGTCCATGGGATGCGCCGCCGGGTATGCCGGCGGAAGCGAAAGGCGCGTGAAGCCGCCGCCTGATGGATAGTCCCAGGGTCTAGCGCGGCTGCCTGGTCCGCAAGCACCACAGCGCCACCACGGCCGGGATGGCCATCGACGCGAATGCCAAGCCGTAATTCCGTGTCGCGCCGTAGATCAGTGCCAGCACGACCGGCCCCGCCATCTTGCCCAGGTTGAGGATCACCAGCACGCCGTTGATGGTCGCGCCGACCTGGCCCGGCGGCGAGAGCCGGCCGACTTCCGCGAGCATCACACCGGCCCATGCGCCAGAATGCAGGCCGTGCAGGATGAACAGCGCATAAACGGCCCACAGCGGCCAGCTTTCCGACATCGCGAGCGACACCAGCGAGGTGCCGAGCATGATCCACGCGATCCCCGCCAGCACGCGCCGCGCGTTGCGCAGGCGGTCGGCGAGCCAGCCGGCGGCCACGCGGCCCGCGGCGCTGGTGAGATGCGCGGCCGTCAGCACAAAGCCCGCGGCGATGAGGCTCAGGCCGAAGGCCTCTACACAGGCCACCACGGTGTACGAAACGACGCAGAACTGCGCCCAGCAGAAGGCGCCTGCCGTCAGGGCCAGGCGCCGCAGCGGACGGTCGCGCCATACCATCCGCACGCTGGCGAAGGGCGTGGCCGTCAGGTGGTCCGTGCGCCGGTCGCGGTCATCGTCCCAGCGCCGGCGGTGGGTTTGCATCAGGATGACGACGGCAACCAGCAGGACCGCGCTCAGCACGCACGACCAGCGCCAGCCCACGGAGACGGCGATCGCGGGGGCGGTAATGGACGCCAGCAGACCGCCGAGCGGCACGCCGGTCTGTTGCAGCGAGATCAGAAACGCGCGCCGGTCCACCGGCAGGAAGCGCATGAGGAGGTAGGTCGCCGACGGCGCGAGCAGCCCGTAGCCCATGCCGATGGCGAGCGATCCGGCGACGAGCGACAGCGGGGAGGGGATCAGCACCAGCAGCATGCCGAGGGCGACGAGGCTGTGCCCGAACTGGTTGGTGCGGCAGCCGCCCGCGCGGCGGTTGAAGTTGCCGAAAAACAGCAGCGACACGATCAGGCCAAAACTGACGATCGCGATCTGGTAGCCGATCAGGGACGGGTCGACCCCGTAGTCGGCGGCGGCCATGGGCGCGATGGAAGGCAGCACCATCAGCGCCATTGCGGCAAAGCCGTGTCCGGCGAACAGCGCGAAGACCAGGAAGGAAAGGGATGTGCCGCCGCCGGGTGCGCCGGCGGGCCCCGTGGGAACGGACATTGTCTAGCGCTTGATTTTCAGCAGGCGCGCCGCGTTGATGCCCTCGATCGCATTCTTGTCGGCGCGCGTCAGCTTGGGCGTGCGCTCGATGAAGCCGATCGGATCGTCCATGCCCATGTCGTACGGATAGTCGGTGCCGAGCACGACATGGTCCGCGCCGAAGCGGTCAATCATCTGGCGCAGCAGTTGCGGATCGAAGGTGATGGTGTCGAAATAGAACTTTTCCAGATAGCTCGACGGTTTCTTGCGGATGATCGTGTGGCAGTCGGGCCGTGCCTTGTGGGCGTGGTCCATGCGTGCCCAGTAATGCGCGAGGTAGCCGCCGGCGTGCGGCAGCACGATCTTCAGCTTCGGGAAGCGCTCCATGACGCCGTCGAAGATCAGGTGGCTCACCGCCACGGTGGTTTCCAGCGGATTGCCGATGACGTTGTTGAAGTAGTGGTCGACCAGTCGTTCGGCGCCGGTGAAACCGAGCGGATGCATGAAGATCACCACGCCCAGCTCCTGCACCTTGGCGAAGAAGCGGTCGAGGCCGAGTGAAGGGTCCGTCAGGTCGAGACCGTTGACGTTCGGCAGGATCTCCACGCCGCGCAGGCCCAGCATCTTCACGCAGCGTTCGAGCTCGATGACAGCCAGTTCCGCGTTCTGCAGCGGCACCGTGCCGAGCGCGACGAAACGCTCGGGATGGGCTGCCACGATTTCCGCGAGGCGGTCGTTAGTCTCGCGGGCGAGTTCGGCGCCGATGCCGGGCTCCGTCCAGTACACGCACTGGTTGGGCGCGGGCGACACCGCCTGGATGTCGATGCCCATCTTGTCCATGTCCTTCAGCCGCACCTCGATGGACGAGAGTTTGGGCGCGCGGTCCTGCATCTGCTTCACGTTCACCTCGCGCGTGAGGGCATTGGAGAACTTCGCGGCCGGCTCGTGCGGCGCGGGATTCAGCGGGGTGATCTTGGCCTGCACGGCGGGGTTGAGGTAGTGGCAGTGCAGGTCCACGCGCAGGCTGCGGCGATTGGTCGTGCGCACGATCTGCGCGGAAGCCGCGGCGGCATCCGCATCCGCGGAGGCCGTCGTGGCGCGGCGCAGGGCATGGCGCGGCGGGTGGCGGTGGCCCGTGTGCGTGCAGGTGGGTGTCGTGCAGGTGAACAGCATGTAGTGATCCCCCTTGGTGTCTGACTGCGGTGCACCGCTTTTGCGGATTGTAGCGTGCGGCCTCGGCGGTACCGGGGCTTTGGTAGGATGCGCGCTCGTATGCAGCAGGCCTAAGGGAGCGTTCGCATGAAGATCGGCGTCGTGGGCATGGGCAGGATGGGCACCGTCATCGCGCAGCGCCTGCTCGGTTTCGGTCATGCGGTCACCGTGTGGAACCGCACCGTCGAGAAAACGAAGTCCGCCGCGGCCGCCGGGGCCAGCATCGCAGAGACACCCTCCGCGCTGGCGGCGGGGGTCGATCTGGTGCTTTCGATTCTCACCGATGCCGCCGCGATCAAGACCGCGTACGAGGGCAAGGACGGCCTGCTGTCGGGCCGGGTGACGGGCAAGCTGTTCGTCGAAATGAGCACCGTGCGGCCGGAAGTGCAGACCGCGCTCGCGGAACGGGTGCAGGCGAAAGGCGCGTCCCTGATCGATTGCCCGGTCGGCGGTTCCGTGGGGCCGGCGAAGGAGGGCAAGCTGTTCGGCTTTGCCGGCGGCACCGCGGAAGATGTGGCGCGTGCGCGGCCCGTGCTCGATCAGTTGTGCCGCCGCGTCGAACACGTGGGGTCCGTCGGCGCCGGCGAGAGCATGAAGCTCGCGATCAACCTGCCGCTAATGGTTTGGTACCAGGCGCTCGGCGAGGCGCTGTCGTTGTGCAAACCGCTGGGGCTGGAGCCCGCGCGGCTCATGGACATCTTCGCGGACACCTCGGGCGGACCCAATGTGCTGAAGTCGCGCGGGCCCATGCTCGCTGCGACGCTCGCCGGCAAGGATCCGGGCGCGGTGACTTTCGACATCGATTCCATCCGCAAGGACATGCGGACCATGATTGCCGAGGCGCGGGCGCTCGGGCGTGCACTGCCCGTTACGGAACGCGCTTTGGACTGCTACGACGAGGCTTCGCGCGAAGGGCTGGGGGCGGGCGACGCTTCGCTGCTACCGGCGCGCTGGGTGCGGCGCGGCCTGCAGTAGCGCCGCGCCCGCGGGCTCAAGGCATCTGAATCTTGCCGCTCCCGCCCATCCCCGGCATGCCGCCCATGCCGCCGGCACCCGGCACCACGATGGAAGAGGCCTGCTGACGGCGCATTTCCTGCAATTCGCGCACGGTGCGCTCGACGCCTTCCTTGGCGGCCGGCGCGTACTGCGTGATGGCGTCGTCCAGCGACGTCGCCTCGATCTCGAAGTTGACCGGCAGGGCGCCCACCTGCGTGAGAATCTGCGCCTCGCCCATGTACAGCGTCTTGCGGGCGGTGTCGGGGGTGCCGTTACTCTTCACGGGCACCAGCACGCGGATGGTGCCGACCTTGCGGTCGGTGTAGATCTCTTCCTTGTAGACGCCGGCGGCGTCCATCTTCATGTCCATCATGCGGTCTTCGGGTCGTTCGGCCATGGCAGTCTCGCAGCTCCAGAATGGTTCAAATAAGGGCGCAAGATTAGCAGACAAGGCCGGTCGCGTGACCGGCGACCAAAACAGCAACGGCGGGGATTGTTCGCCCGCGTTCCGCCCCCATAGAGACAGGATCGGAAGGAACGCGCCATGACCCTGCCCACCCTCTTTGTTTCCCATGGCGCGCCCACGCTCGCGGTGGAGGATAACGGCACCACCCGTTTCCTGCGGACGCTCGGGCAGGCGCTGCCGCGGCCGCGCGCGATCCTGATCGCCACCGCGCACTGGGAAACGGCGCAACCGATGGTGGGCGCCGCGCCGCGGCCGGAAACGATCCACGACTTCGGCGGGTTTCCCGAAGCGCTCTATCGCTTGCGCTACGAGGCGGCGGGCGCGCCGGACGTCGCGGCGCGGGCGCAGGACCTGCTGCGCGAGGCGGGGTTTCAGGCGGCCATCGATGGCGCGCGCGGACTGGATCACGGCGCCTGGGTGCCGCTGCTGCATGCGTATCCCGCACGCGACGTGCCGGTGGTTCCGCTGTCTATCCAGAGTCACCTCGGTCCCGAACACCACTTCCGTGTCGGCTGCGCGCTGGCACCGCTGGCGGACGAGGGTGTGCTGATCGTCGGCTCCGGCAGCATCACGCACAACCTGCGCGAAGTATTCGCACGGCGGCACGATTCGCAGGCGCCGGCCTGGATGCGGGGGTTCGTGGACTGGATGGGCGCGCGGATCGAGGCGGGAGACGAGGCCGGTGTGCTGGACTACCGCGCCCGCGCGCCGGAGGCGGCGCGCAACCATCCGACCGACGAACATCTGCTCCCGCTATATGTGGCCATGGGCGCGGCCGGCGCGGGCGCCGCGGCAAATCGCATCCATGCGGACACCACCTGGGGCGCGCTCGCGATGGACGCCTACCTGTTCGGGCGCGACCTCGAACCGCTGGCCGGTCGCCTGCGCGAAGCGGAACGCGCCGCGGCGTGAGGTCTGCCGGCGGCTAGTCGACCTTGATGCCGGCGGTCTTCACCACTTCCGACCAGCGCTTCGCTTCGGTGCCGATGAAGACGGTGACGTCCTCCGGCGTGCCGCCCATGACGGTCAGGCCCATTTCGGTGACGCGCTTGCGGAACACCGGGTCGGCGAGCAGCTTGTTCACTTCCTGATTCATCTTCACGACCACCGGCTTGGGCACGCCGGCCGGCGCCATGACCGTGTACCAGGTGCCGGCTTCCAGTCCGGGCATGCCCGCTTCCTTCGTCGTCGGCACGTCCGGCAGCACGCTAGAGCGCATGGGCGCGAGCACCGCCAGCGCGCGGAGGTTGTTGGCGTTGACCTGCTGCGCCACCGCCGGGATCAAGTGGAAAATCAGTTGCGTGCGGTTGGCGAGCGTGTCTTGCGTGGCGAGGCCGGGCGATACGTACGGGATGTGCTGCATCTTGGTGCCGGTCATCTTCTGGTACAGCTCGGCGGCGAGATGCATGCTGCTGCCGTTGCCCGCCGAGGCGTAGTTGAGTTCGCCCTGTTTCGATCTCACGTAGGTGGTGAACTCCGCGAGCGTGCGCACGGGCATCGACGGATTCACGACCAGCACGTTGGGCACGGCGCCGAACTTGATGATGGGCGCGATGTCCTTTGCGGGATCGAAGCCCAGACTGCTGTAGACGAAGGGATTGATCGTGAAGGTAGTGCCTGAACCGAACAGCAGTGTGTAGCCGTCCGGGTTGGCGCGGGCGACGAGCGCGGTGCCGATGTTGCCGTTGCCGCCGCCGCGGTTATCGACGACGAACTGTTGGCCCAGTGCTTTCGTCAGGCCGTCCGCAAGCAGGCGGCACGACGGATCGCTGCTGCCGCCGGGCGGGAAGGGGTTCACCAGCCGCACGGGCCGCACGGGAAAGTCCTTCACGGGGTCGGCGGCGCCCGCGCTGGCGGACAGCAACGCGATGATCGGCAGCAATGCGAAACGCTTCATCAACATTCTCCTTGTGCTTTTTGCGTCGCTGACCGGCGCTTTCGTTCGCGTCCGGTCGGGCGGACACCACAGGCTGATTATGCGCTGCTTACGTGCGGGCAGAAGCCTCTTGCAGAGCCCGAGTGTTGCCGCACAAGCTCGGTGCGAGCGCGCCTTGTGCAGGTGCATTCGTGTGCGCGCCTATAATCCGTTCGTTCCGAATCCACCGAGGATGCACCAATGTCCGTATCACTCAAGGCGGCGGTCAAACCGCTTCTGCCCGTGACGATTCCGCAAGGCAACATCCGCTACGCACCCGGCGTGCGCGCGGGCCGCTGGGTGTTCGCCACCGGCCACAAGGCCGTGCGCAATTTCGCGGGCCCGATCATGCCGGAGGTGGTGCGCGCGGGCCTGCCAGGCTGGGACCGGCCGAAACTGCAGCGCGAAGCCGCGCAGATCTTCCGCAACGTTGAGACGGTCATGCGGGCAGGTGGCACCGAACTGCGCAACGTCGTGCGCGTGGACCAGAACTACACGGTGCCGCGTGCGGTCGAGCTGTATCACGACGTGCGGCGGGCGGTCATGAAGGACCACATTCCGCCGAGCACGTCCACGCTCGCCGAAGGGCTGCTGCTGAAAGACCAGGAAATTGAGGTGCACATGCTGGGCGTCGTGCCGGGCCCCGGTTTTCGTCCGCTCCACATCCGGCCCAAGGATCAGGAAGTGCACGCGTCCTCCGGCTACAGCCTCGCGCTCGCGGCGGGCGACTTCGTGTTCATCGCCGGCCGCATGGCCGACGGCCTGCGTTTCGGCGAGGGGCTGGCGGCCGAGGCACGCATGCCCGAAGGCCACCTGTGGAAGGGCATGCCGATCCGCCTCGAAGCGGAGGTGATCCTCAAGCGCAAGATCGAGCCGGCGCTCAAGGCCGCCGGGTCGTCGCTCGCCAACGTCGTCAAGCTGCAGGTGTATCTGCGCGACGTGAACGACTTCGCGCCGCTCAACCAGGTGCTGAACAAGTATTTTCCGCGCGCGAAACCGGCGGTGACGCTGATTCCGACGGCCACGCCGGGTTTCTTCCTGACCGACGCGCGCATCGAGATCAACGCGATCGCGCTGCGCGACGGTGGCCGCACCCGCAAGCGCATCATCGACGCGGTGTCCTGCCGGCCTTCGGTGGGTACAGTCAGGCCGTGCGGGCGGGCGACCTGCTGTTCATCTCGGGGATGCTCGCGATCGACCGCAATGGTCTCGTTGCCTCCGCACGGCCAGATCCGTCGCAGCCGTACTACGGCTCCGGCATCCGGGCGCAGATGCAGCACCTGCTCGGGAACGCGGAGAAGCTCTGCCGCAAGGCGGGCACTTCGCTCGCGAATGTGGTGCGCGTGCAGCAGTACCACACCGATCTCCACGAGTTCCAGGCTGCCTACGACGTATGGGCGGAGCATCTACCCGGCCAGCATCTGCCGTTCTCTGCAGTGAATGTGCCCTTCCTGCCGGTGCCGGGGTGCACGGTGCAGCTCGACCTATGGGTATACGTACCTTAGCCAGGCTGGATGCGCCGTCAAGGACGCCGAGGAGAGGCGAGAGACGAAAGACGGGAAATCGCCGCAGCCGGACCGTGTTTAGACCTCTTTCTTCTCTCCTCTATCGTCTCTCGCTTGTTTGATGGTTGCTTTCTTGGCGTCTCTGCGGCTCATTCTGGTTGGTCTTGCCGGTACTCCAGAGTTAGACGGGTAAACTCCGCCCATGCCCGCCATCGTCCTCAGCACCATCAACGCCCGCTACGTGCATGCCTCGCTCGGGCTGCGCTGGCTGAAAGCCAACCTCGGCGCGCTCAAACCGGAGGCGGAGATTCTCGAGTTCGTACTCGGCGCGCGGCCGGTCGACATGGTCGAGCAGATCCTCGCGCGCAAGCCCCGCATCGTCGGCTTCGGCGTCTATATCTGGAACGTCGAGGAAACCACGCGGGCGGTGGCGCAGTTGAAGCAGGTGGCGCCGGAGGTGATCGTCGTCATCGGCGGCCCCGAGGTGAGCCATGAAGTGGACGAGCAGCGCATCTGCGCGCTGGCCGACTACGTGATCACCGGCTGGGCAGACGTATCTTTTGCGAAGCTCGCGGGCGCGCTGATGGCGGGCGAGCGACCGGCGCAGAAAGTCATCGTGGGCGAGCAGCCGCCGCTCGATACGCTCGCGCCACCGTACGACCTCTACGACGACACCGACATCGCGCAGCGTTTCCTATACGTGGAGGCTTCGCGCGGCTGTCCCTTCAAGTGCGAGTTCTGCCTCTCCGCGCTGGACAAGACCGCATGGCCGTTCGAGACCGAAGCCTTTCTAGCGGAGTTGGCGAAGCTGCATGCCCGCGGCGCGCGGCATTTCCGTTTCGTGGACCGCACTTTCAACCTGAAGGCCGCCACCGGCGAGCGCATCCTGCAGTTCTTCCTCGACCGCCTGGACGAGCGCCTGTTCGTGCATTTCGAGGTGGTGCCCGATCACCTGCCGGAGCGTTTGAAGGTATTGATCGCGCGTTTCCCGCCGGGATCGCTGCAGTTCGAGGTCGGCATCCAGACCTTCAGCCCGGAGGTGCAGGCGCGGATTTCCCGCCGCCAGGACAACGACCGCGCCGGAGAGAACATCGTGTGGCTGCGCGAGCAGTCGCACGCGCACATCCACGCCGATCTGATCGCCGGACTGCCGGGCGAGGACCTCGAGAGTTTCGGCCGCGGTTTCGACCGCCTGCACGCGCTGCGTCCGCACGAAATCCAGGTCGGCATCCTGAAGCGCCTGCGCGGCACGCCGATCGCGCGCCACACCGAAGCCTTCGCCATGCGCTACAACCCGGACCCGCCGTACAACATCCTTGCCACCGACCGCATGGACTTCACGACCGTGCAGCGCGTGAACCGCTTCGCGCGCTACTGGGACATGGTGGGCAATTCGGGCCGTTTCCGGCACGCGTTGCCGCTGCTGCTCGCGGCAACGCCCTTCGACCGTTTTCTGCGCTTTACCGACTGGCTGTTTGCGACCACCGGCAAGACGCATGAAATCGCGCTCGAGCGGCTGTTCGAGTTCGTGTTCACTTTCCTCACCGCCGAGCTGGATGTGCCGCGCGAAACGGCGGTGGCGGCGCTGGTGACGGACTACGAGGCCAGTGGGGCCAAAGGGCGGCTGTCGTTCATGGCCGCCGGACTCTCCGTCGGACGCCGCACCGTCCGCGCCGCCGCCCTGCGGCAGGCGCGGCATCTCAATGCCTGAACGATCAACCCTGAGGAGACCGATATGACGGACCCGACCCAGCAGCCGACACCCGTTACGGTGGTGAAAGAACCCACCCGCGAGCAGATCCTGTTGACGCACCTGATGTACGGGATGCACCTGTTCAGCGCGGCAGCGGGCTTGTCCGCCAGCGTATTCGTCGTGACGGCCTTCCTCTCGGGGTGGCCGTCGATCATTGCGGTGATCCTCAACTACATCAAGCGCGGCGACGTCGCGGGCACCTACCTCGAGTCGCATTTCCGCTGGCAAATGCGCACGTTCTGGGTCGCCGTGGTGTGGGTGGTGATCTGCGTGCTGCTCGCGATGACACTGATCTTCATCGTCGTCGCCTGGCCGGTGGCCGTGCTGGTCGGCCTCTGGGTGCTCTACCGCCTGATCCGCGGCTGGCTCGCGCTCATCGACCGCAAGCCGCTGCCGCTCGGCTGAAACTCGCGGCCAACGGATGACGTTCCCGCGCGGTCAGCGGGCAGGCGCGGTGGCGCGTTAGAAGGGCATCCCTTATAGGAACCGACCATGCCCCCTCCATTCTTCCCGCGCCGTCCCACGCAAGCCGCCTGTGCGGCACTGGCGCTGTTCGCCACCGGTTGCGCGTCCAACCCGCACCCCGTCCTGTATCCCAACGCGCAGTACCAGCGGGCCGGCGAAGCGCAGGCCCAGCGGGAGATCGAGGCCTGCTACGACCTCGCTGACCGTTCTGGCGTCAGCCGGACGACCGACGGCAAAGTCGCGCGCCGCAGCGCCGAAGGTGCGGCGATCGGCGGCGCGACGGGCGCCGCCGTCGGTGCGGTGCGCGGGCGCGACATCGGCACTGCGGCCGGCGCGGGCGCCGCCGGTGGTGCGGCTGCGGGCGCGGTGCGCGGCGCCTTCAAGTCCACCGACCAGAACCCGACCTGGCGCAACTTCGTGCAGCGCTGTCTGCGCGAGAAGGGCTACGACGTGATCGGCTGGGACAGCTAGGGCGCCACCGACCGCGTCAGTCGGCCTTGGCGCCCGAGGCCTTGACGACCTGGCCCCATTTTCCGGACTCGCTTTTCACGAAATCCGCGAACTGCGCCTGCGTCAACGCGCCGGGCGTTGCGCCCTGGCTGGCCAGATTGCTGACGAAGTCCGGCTGCCGCAGTACCTGCGTGGTCTCGTCGTGCAGGCGGGCGACGATGTCTTTGGGTGTGGCGGCCGGCACGAACAGGCCGTACCAGTACTCCACGTCGTAACCCGCGATGCCGGCCTCGGCAGCGGTCGGGGTGTCCGGCAGCGCCGGCGCGCGTTTCTGCGCGGACACTGCGAGCGGCTTGACACGATTGGCGCGCAGGAACGCCATCGCCGCGGGCAGCGACGAAAACATCACCTGTACCTGGCCGCTCGCCAGATCGGTCAGCGCCGGCGGTGCGCCCTTGTAGGGCACGTGCGTCCACTTCGCCCCGACCTGCGAGCGGAACAGCTCGCCGGAGAGGTGCGTGATGGTGCCGTTGCCGGCGGAGGCGACGTTCAACTCGCCGGGCTTGGCTTTCGCCAACGCGACCACGTCCTTCAGGGTTTTCACCGGCAGCGACGGATGCACGAGGATCACCATCGGTGTCGCGCCCACCAGCACCACCGGCGTCAGGTCGCGCACCGGGTCGTAGCCCAGCTTGTAGAGGGCGGGGTTGATGCCCACCTCGGAGGTGGAGGCGAGCACGGTGGTATAGCCGTCGGGTGGCGCCTTGACGGCGACCTCGGTGCCGATCGAGCCGCCGGCGCCCGCGCGGTTGTCCACGAACACCTGCTGGCCCGTGCGTTCGGAGAGCTTTTGCGCAACCAGGCGGCCGACCACATCTGAACCGCCACCAGCTGGAAACGGCACGATCAGCCGCACCGGCTTGGACGGGTACTGCTGCGCGATTGCCGTTACGGACATCGAACAGAGAATCGCGGGCCAAAGCAGACGTTGCAACATGATGGCTCCTTCAGGGCTGTGGAATGGATGGTGGGAACGCTTGCGGCCGGCCGGACGTTCTTCAGTCGCCCAGCAGCTGCTCGCGCGCGGCCTCGGCGTCGTCGACGACTGCGGCAAGCCGCTCGAAGCCGCTTTCGAGCGATGCGGCGATGCGTTCGATGCCCAGCCGCGGGCCGTCGGGGTACATCATCAGGCGCATGACGGGTGCGCTGCCCGGCATGGATACGGCGCCAATGGTCAGGATGCCGTCCTGCTCGAGCATCTGCATGGCGAGCAGGCCCGCGGCCTCCACTGCGACCAGCTTGGGCTTGACCTTGCCGCCACGCTGTTCGAGCGCGATGTCGATGACGTCGTCGCCGCCGATCGACACGCCCGGCCCGCCGAGGTAGGCGCGCTTGCCGTACTGCTTCTCGAGGACTTCCACCAGTTGCTTCGCCACCTCGCCGGCCGCCTTGACCACGCGCGGGTCGAAATTCCGCAGCGCGTTGGCGACGCCGACGTACTGGCCGGCCTGGGCTTCGAGCCCGAGCTCGTAGGCGCGCGAACCGATCTCCGTGAGCAGATCCTTGCGGGCCACGAGCACGCCCGCGCGCGGGCCGGCGACGTGCTTGTCCGCCGAGCAGCCAGCGATGTCGATGGCACCGACCTGGAAGGTGCGCGGTTCTTCAAAGAAGGCGACGCGCGACGCCATGTGGGCGTCGTCCACATAGGCGAGGGTGTTCGGGCCGCGGGGCAGCGCCAGCGCCTTCGTGAAATCCTCGAAGGGCAGGTGCCGCTTCGACGCGCTGATCGGCGTGATGAGCAGCAGCCGCGGCGCGCCCTGCGCGTGCCAGGCTTTTTCGAGTTCGGCGTAGGTGTGGAATTCCTGGAAATCGGCGCCGGCCATCGCGATCGGGCGCACCGTGGAAGGGTGGGACACGCCGTTGGCGGGCGACAGCGCCAGCACGCGGTCGCCCGGCTTGAGGATCGTGGTCAGCGCGATGAAGTTGGCCGCCGACACGCGGTTGAGGATGAGGGCGCCGTGCGTTTCCGGGTTGGCCCCCATGTGCTTCAGTGCGTAGGGCTCCGTCTTGCCTTCAAAACGCTCGAAGAAGGGCACGTGGCTGGTCAGGTGCGGGGTGTCCTCGCCCGTGAGGCCGGCGCCGCGGTTCATGCCCGAGAGATCGTAAACGCTGCCCCGGCCCTTGGTGCGCACGCGGTCGCCGACGATGTGGCGCGCCTTCAGCATGCGCGTCACTTCCTCATCCGTGCTCTTCAGGATGGTGCCGCGGGCGTAACGCACGATGGGATCGAAGGGGTTGCCGAAGCGGTCGGTCTGGGGGGTGGCGGACATGGGGCTCTCCTTGGTGTGCTTGTTAATAAGGACGGGTCAGTCGATCGGTTCAATCCACGCGCGCGCCGGATTCGCGCACGGCTTTCGCCCATTTGGCGATTTCCGCGCGGATGAAGGCGGTGTACTGCTGTGGCGTGCTGCTGGTGGCTTCCGCGCCCTCCGAGTACAGCCGGTCCTTCAGCTCAGTGCTTTGGGTGGCTTTGGAGATGTCGTTGTGAAGGCGGGCAATGATCCTGGGCGGCGTGCCGGCGGGCGCGAGTACGCCGTACCACTGGATCACTTCGAAGCCCGGCGCCACCGATTCCGCCACCGTGGCGACCTCAGGTAACAAGGGCGAGCGTTTGAGGCTGGTGACCGCCAGCGCGCGCAGCTTGCCGGCCTTGATCTGCGGCAGAACGGAGGCGGTGTTGCCGAACATGAGTTGTACCTGGCCCGCCAACAGTTCCGTCACGGCGGGCGCGCTGCCCTTGTAGGGGATGTGCACGATGCTGATGCCCGCGGCTGTCTTGAACATCTCCATGGCGAGATGCGTGCCAGTGCCGCTGCCGGCAGAAGAGTAGTTCAGTTGGCCGGGCTTGTCCTTGGCGAGCTGCACCAGTGCTTTCACGGAAGTGGTCGGCAGGCCCGGATGACAGACCAGCGTGTAGGGCAGTGTGGCCACCAGCGAGACGGGCGCGAAGTCCTTCGCCAGGTCGTACGCGAGCTTGCCGTACAGGGTGACGTTGATCGCCTGGGTCGCCGAGGCCATGAACAGCGTGTAGCCATCGGGTGCTGCCTTGGCGGCCAGCTCCGCGCCGATGTTGCCGCCGGCGCCGCCGCGGTTATCGACCACGATCTGCTGACCCAGCGATTCACCCAGCCGGATGCCCAGCGTACGCGCGACGATATCGGTGCCGCCGCCGGGTGGGAACGGCACGATCAGACGAACCGCCCGGTTGGGATATGCCGCCTCCTGCTGAGCGCTTGCGCCGGACGCGAGGTTCGCCAGGACGGTTCCGATTGATCCGGCAACCAGCAACAGCTTTGGGCGTTTCATTCGGGGGTTTCCTCGGTTAACGCATCAGTTTGCGGAAATGGGCAAGGCGCCCGATCTCGAAGACCGGTTCCGCGGCGCCGTGCAGTTTCTGGAAGGCGATGCCGCGTTGCGCGGTGCTGAACAGCAACTGCACCAGCGCCACGTGGAGCTCGCCCGGAAGGCCGTCCACCGTGGGTTCGCGCGTGCCGTGCAGGCCATCGACGAGGCCGATGCGCGTCGCGGCGTCCAGCAGCCGCTGTTCCAGCGCCGGGGTGTGGGCGAGCTCGATGCGACCGGTCAGCATCGCCAGCGCGGCCTGGATGGCGTAGCAACCCCAGTTGGAAACGCCGCAGGGAAAAACGATGTCCGTGCCGACTGCGGCGCAGACCCGGGCGCCATCGGGAATGTGGCGCTCGACGGCCTCGCGCACCGCGCCCATGCCGATTTCGTTGCCGAGGTCGCCGATGCCGATCGTTGGCACGCCGCGGGACTGCGCCTCCAGCACGACGTAATCGAGCAGCGCGCGGCCTTCGCTGGTGTTCTGGCCGACCGAGTTGCGGAAGGTGCCGTCGCCGGTCATGCCGGAACGTTCGACGGCAATCACCGCTTTGGGCTGCACGTCGTCGAGCAGTTGCGCCGCATGCCGTTTCGCTTCGTCGGCCGCGCAGGGGCCGGTTTCCACCGCGGCAACGCCCGTGAAGCGGACATTCGCCGCCGCCCCGCGCGCCTTGTCACGCGGCACGACGGTGAGGCCGGCGGCTTCCATGGTGGCGGCGACTGCGGGCACCAGCGAAGGATCCGTCAACACGATGGGCGTGGCGTTGAAGCCGAAATTGAGCGCGCGGCCGAGTGCCGCGACGCCAATAGGGCCGTCGGTTTCCGCCAGCGCCGGGGATACCCAGCCGCGCACGATCGAGCCGGTCAGGAAGATCACGGCATCACCCGCCTGCAGCCCTGCCAGCGCCTGTGCCGCCGCCTGGCACAAGGGCAGCTTCGATTGCGCGCGCGCCGCCTCAAAAAGAGGCGCCATGCCGCGCTGGCCGAAATCGGTGCTTACCAGTCTGTCGATGAGGTTGAACACGGGGCTTCCTGGTTGCGGTCTGTACGGTCCGGCGTGGCCATGCAGGTAGCGTGGCACGCTAGTCTAAACACAATCGGCGGGTTCATAATTCATCTGGATTCACAGTATTGGTAACTTAAAGTCACGAATGAACGAGCCCTCCGAACTCGCGTTTTTCTGCCTGCTGGCGAAGAAGGGCAACCTCTCGGCGGCCGCGCACGAAATGGGCGTCACGCCGCCCGCCGTCAGCAAGCGCCTGTCGCGCCTGGAGCGGCGGCTGGGCGTGCGGCTCCTGAACCGCACGACGCGCAAGGTCAGCCTGACGAACGAGGGCGAGGTCTACCTGCAGAGTGCGGCGCGGATCCTGGCCGACATCGACGAGCTGGAGCGCCGCGTCTCCAGCAGCCGCGCGGTGCCCAAGGGGCTCTTGCGGGTCAACGCCACGTTCGGCTTCGGCCGGGCCTACGTCGCGCCCGCCGTGTCCGCCTTCGTCAAGCGCTACCAGGAGGTGGAAGTCCGACTGCAACTGACGGACCGGCCCGTGAACCTGTCGGACGAGGGCTACGATCTCAGTATCTGGTTCGGGGAGCTGCCGCAGACGCGCATGATCGCGCGGAAGATCGCGTCGAACTCGCGCACGCTGTTCGCGTCGCCCGCCTATCTGGAAAAGCACGGGCGACCGAAAGCCCCGTCAGACCTCGCGCGGCACGAATGCATTGTGTTGCGGCAGGATGACGTGGCCCAGACGCAGTGGCGGTTCACGTCCGCGTCCGGCAGGCGGACCGAAACGGTCAAGGTGCGCGGACGGCTGAGTACTAACGACGGCGACGCGGCCCTGCGCTGGGCGCTGGACGGACACGGCATACTCATGCGTTCAGTCAGTTCCGTATGGGGGCTGACGAAGTACGTGCGCAGCGGCCGTCTGGTGGTGATTCTGGAAGACTACGCCTTGCCGAAAGCGGATATCTTTGCGCTTTACCCGCAACGGCACCACCTGTCGGCGAAGGTCACCGCCTTCATCGAATTTCTGGTCGCGCGTTTCAAGGATCCGCGTATCTTCGAGCTGCCGGCGGATCAATAGCCCCGGTTCAAACATGGCGACACTCAACCTCATCGGCTGCGGACGCGTCGGCAAAACGCTGGCGCGGTTGTTCGCGCGCAAGCGCGTGTTCGACGTGCAGGACTTGCTGAGCGGCACCGCGGAGGGGGCACGGGTCGCCGTGTCGTTTATCGGTGCCGGCAACGTCGCCAGCGCGCTCACCCAGATGCGGGCGGCCGCTGTCTGGATGCTGACGCCGCCCGACGATCGCATCGAAGCCTGCGCGCGGGCGCTGGCCGACAGCGGTGTGATGCGCGTCGGCGACGTGGCATTCCACTGCAGCGGGGCGCTGTCATCCTCCGTGCTTGCGCCACTGTGCGATCGCGGTGCTGCGGTCGCCAGCGTCCATCCCCTGAAAACCTTTGCCGATCCCGCGCGTGCGGTGGACACCTTCGCTGGCACGCCCTGCGCGGCGGAAGGCGATGCGGCCGCGCTAGCGATACTCAAGCCCGCCTTCGAACGCATCGGCGCCACGGTGTTTGCCTTCGACGCCGCGCGCAAGACCGAGTACCACGCCGCGAGTGTGCTCGCGAGCAACGACCTGGTGGCGCTGCTGGAAGCGGCGCTGCGTTGCTATGCGAAGGCCGGGTTCACGCGCGCAGACGCGCTGCGCCTGATGGAACCACTGGTGCGCGAGACCGTGGATAACGTGTTCCGTCTCGGGCCGGCCGCCGCGCTCACCGGGCCGGTCGCACGCGGCGATGCGGCGGTGGTGGCGCGGCAGCGCGCGGCGCTCGCCGCCGATCCGGCGCTGGCGGCGATTTATCGCGAGCTGGGGCGCATCGCGCTGGACCTCTCCCGCGAGCAGGGCCGTGCCACGCCCGAGGCGCTCGCCGCGGTCGCGAAATCCCTGGGCGACTGAATGAGCGGTATCCGTCTCGACAAGTGGCTGTGGGCCGCACGCTTCCACAAGACGCGCGGCCTCGCGCAGGAAGCGATCGCTGGCGGCAAGATCCGCCTGAACGGCGAGCGTCCCAAGCCCGCCAAGGAAGTGAAACCCGGCGACCGCCTGGTGGTTCATGCCGGGGTCTATGAGTGGACGCTGACCGTGCGCGCGGTCGCGGAGCGGCGCGGCTCTGCGGAAGTCGCGCGCACGCTATACGAGGAAGACGCGGACAGCCTCGCGCGCCGCCTCGCCCGCATCGAGGAAGTCCGCGCGCAGCCGGCGCCGGTGGCGGCGAAAGGGCGCCCGACCAAGCGCGAGCGCCGGCAGTGGGAGAAGGCGGCGCGAGGGGCAGACTAAAGCGGATTGGCCGCCAAGGCGCCAAGAACGCCAAGAAAACAGCAACTCAGAAAGCGAGAGACGATAGAGGTGAATGCGCGATCGGGCCGTGACGAAGTTTCGCCTCTCGTCTTTCCATTTCTTGGTGCCTTTTCAGGAAACTGTATACAATTACAGTATGCCCCTGAAAACCCTCACTGGCGATCGCGCCGGCCCGCGCAAGGGCCGCGGTGCCGGCTTCAATCCCGAGGGCCGTTTCGAGCGGGAAGGGCGCGAGGGTTACGACGACGGCTGGGGCGTCGATCCGGACTACGACCTGCCGCCGCTGAAGACCCACGTCACGGCCGAAACCGCTAAATCCATCATCGCGCGCAACGATTCGCCGGACATCCCGTTCACGCAGTCGATCAATCCCTATCGTGGATGCGAACATGGCTGTGTGTACTGCCTGTCCGGGGACACGCTGATCCTGATGGCCGACGGCAGCACGCTTCCGCTCGCCAAAGTGCGCGCGGGCGACACCATTTACGGCACCGTGCGCGAAGGCTGGTATCGCCGTTACGTGAAAACGCGGGTGCTCGCGCACTGGAGCGTCATCAAGCCGGCGTACAAGGTGACGCTTGAGGACGGCACTTCGCTGGTCGCGGGCGGCGACCACCGCTTTTTGACGGAACGTGGCTGGAAGTACGTTGCTGACGCCGACAAAACGCCGGACGGCAGGGCGCAACGGCCGCACCTCACAGTGAACAACAAGCTGATGGGCGTCGGAGCCTTTGCGCGCACGCCCTTGAAGAGCCGCGACTACAAGCTGGGCTATCTCTGCGGCATGATCCGCGGCGACGCCCATCCGGGATCGTACGAATACACGCGGCCCGGGCGTGTCCGCGATGTCCAGCACCGGTTTCGCCTTGCTCCGTGCGACAACGAAGGGCTGGACCGCACGCAGGAATACCTGCTCGACCGCGAGATCCAGACGCAGGCATTTACCTTTCAGGCCGCGGTGGCTGGCCGCCGCGATATGGGGGCGATCCGCACGAGTTCGGCGCCTAATGTGAAGCAGATTCACGCATTGATCGCGTGGCCCTCGCGTGCGTCCCGCAGCTGGATGGCGGGGTTCCTGGCCGGGATATTCGACGCCGAAGGCAGTTACAGCGGCGGCGCGCTTCGGATCAGCAATACGGACGCGGAGATGATCGCGTGGACCGGTCGTTGTCTCCGCAGCCTGGGTTTCGGGTTTGTCGTTGAGCACGTCATCCACGGACGGCCCAAGCCGATCGATGTCGTGCGCGTGACCGGAGGCTTGCGCGAGCATCTGCGATTCTTTCATTCGGTCGATCCGGCGATCGCGCGCAAGCGGGAATTCGCAGGGCAGGCCGTCAAGAGTAGTGCGCGGCTGCGCGTCATCAGCGTCGAGCCGTATGCCAGAGCAATGCGGCTCTACGACATCACCACGGAAACGGAAGACTTCATCGCGAACGGTGTCGTCAGCCACAACTGCTACGCCCGGCCCAGCCACGCCTACCTCAACCTGTCGCCCGGCCTGGATTTCGAAACGCGGCTGTTCGCCAAGGTGAATGCCGCCGAACTGTTGAAGGCCGAACTGGCGAAGCCCGGCTACCGGCCGAGCACGATCTCGCTGGGCGCGAACACCGATCCGTACCAGCCGATCGAGCGCGACTGGAAGATCACCCGCGGCGTGCTGGAGGTGCTGGCCGCCTGCGACCACCCGGTCGGCATCGTCACCAAGAACGCGCTGGTCGAGCGGGACCTCGATCTGCTGGTGCCGATGGCGCAGAAGAACCTCGCGGCGGTTTATGTTTCCGTCACCAACCTGGACAATGATCTGGCCCGGACGCTGGAGCCGCGCGCGTCAGCACCCTTGCGCCGCATCGAAGCCATCCGCCGCCTGAGTGACGCAGGCGTGCCGGTGGGCGTGATGGTGGCGCCGATCATTCCTTTCCTGACTGACGACCAGACTGAACGCGTCCTCGAAGCCGCGCGCGACGCCGGCGCGATCTGGGCGGGCTACGTGCTGATGCGCCTGCCGTATGAAGTCAAAGACCTGTTCCGCGACTGGCTGCAGACACACTATCCCCTCAAGGCCGACCACGTCATGAGCCGCGTGCACGCGATGCGCGGCGGCCGCGACAACGATCCGGAATTCGGCTCGCGCATGCGCGGCACCGGCGAGTATGCCGAGCTGCTGCGCAAGCGTTTCGAGGCGGCGTGCCGGCGGCTGGGGTTCAACGGCGGACCGCGCAATCGCGGTCTCGATGTCACGAAATTTCGTCCGCCCGCGCTGCCGCGCGCGGATGGGCAGATGGCGTTGTTCTGACGGGCGTCACCACTGCGCACGCTGTGCTTCCCCTCCTTGCCAAGGAGGGGAGGGAGCGGAGCGGAAGGGGTGGTAGGCGTTTATGTCGTCCGGCACCACGCATACAGCGCGTCGTACACCACCAGCCCGTGGGCGAGCATCGCGTGGTCGTCAGCGAAGTTCGCGGACAGTCCCTGCGAGATCGCGAGCAGGCCCGCCGATTGCGGCGTGAGTTCCGGCCGGCCGCAATCCGCGCCGCGCACGATCGCGGCCAGCCGCTCGAGCGCGGGATCGTGCAGGTCGAAGTCCTCAATCATCGCGTCGAAACTGCAGCGCTCGCCGCGGTGCGCGAACTGCACGTTCTTCACGTCGTAGGGAATGGCGTTGCGCGCTTTGGCCTCGTCCGTCACGCGGTCGGCCGGCACGTAATGGAAGTCCGCAAGCGGGTCGATGAAGCGCAGCACCAGCCACGGGCAGGCGATGCGGTCGATCTTCGGCCGCTCGCGGGTGATCCACGCCGAGCGCCGCGTCGCGGGCAGGCCGAGCGCCGGCTGCTTCGCCAGCGTGGGCGCACCCGCTTTTTTCCACTCCTCGATGCCGCCCGCCAGAAAGCGCGCGTCGAAGCCGCGGTCGATCAGTGCCTGCGCCGCGCCCTGGCTGACTTGGTGGCCGTGCACGCAGCAGGCAACCACCGGGCGGCCGGCGGGCAGCTCCGCCGCCCACTCGGCGGCACGGTCGTGCGCGCGGCGCAGCGCGCCGGCGATGGTGCGGGCATCGGCGTCGTAGGCCTCCACTTTGCGCACGTCCACGATGACGGGCGCGGCGGCGGTGCCGAGCTGCGCGCGCAGCTCGCTGACGGTGATCGAGGGAACGGTGGTATCCATGCGGGTCTCCTGAGTTTCGCCCGTGGAAGGCGAACGCCAACGCGCAGCGCTTGGACGGAGACCGTCGCGATCTTCCTGGAAGGAAGACCCGGGGAGACTGCGGTCGTCCCCGTGGACATGACTGTAGCGCCGGCTGCGCAGGCGGGCAAGGCTGCTGAAGCCAGCGGCGGCTTCGCGCTATGATGCCGCCTCGCCATTTCCCGCTGTCCCTGGAGGGTTCCCGTGAAGACCGCACTCAGTTTCGTTGGGCTCGGATTGCTCCTCGCCGCTGGCAGCAGTGTAGCCGCCGGGCCCGCAAAGGACGCCGCCGATTATCCGAGCCGGCCGATCCGCATGGTCGTGCCCTTCCCGCCGGGCGGGGCCACCGACATCCTCGCGCGCGTCGTCGGCAAGCGCATGACCGATACCTGGGGACAGAACGTCATCATCGACAACCGGGCGGGCGCCGGCGGCACCCTCGGCGCAGCCCTCGTCGCCAAGGCCAATCCCGACGGCTACACGTTGCTGATGGGCACCAACGCCACGCACGCCATCGGCCCCAGCCTCTTCAAGAACCTCTCGTATGACGCGCTGAAGGATTTCGCGCCGATCACGCTGGTCGCGATCGTGCCGCAGGTGGTGATCGTCAATCCCGCGCTGCCGGTGCGCAACGTCAAGGAACTGGTGGCGCTGGCGAAGGAGAAGCCCGGCGCGCTCAACTTCGGTTCCGCCGGACAGGGCACGCCGGGGCATCTCGGGATGGAACTGTTCAAGATGATGACCGGCACCAGCATGACGCACGTGCCCTACCAGGGCGGCGCGCCCGGGCTCGCGGCGGTGGCGGCCGGGCAGGTGCAGTTCATGGCCGACAACATGAACTCGGCGCTGCCCTTCATCCAGTCCGGCCGGGTGCGCGCGATCGCCGTGACGAGTGCGAAGCGTTCCGGCGCGCTGCCGGACCTGCCGACCATCGCCGAACAGGGCGTCGCCGGCTTCGACTCGGGCTCGTGGTTCGGCATGTTCGCGCCGGCCGGCACGCCGCCCGCGATCGTGACCAAGCTGCATGCCGAAGTGGTGAAGATTCTGCAGCTCCCGGATGTGAGGCAGACCCTCGCGCAGCAGGGCGCCGAGGTCGGCGCGAACACGCCCGAGCAGTTCACGGCACTCATCAAAACCGACATCGCGCGGTGGGCGAAGGTGATCGAGGCCGCAGGCGTGACAGCGAACTGAACGACCGCACCAACCCGACGAAACAGGAGCACGATCATGGCAGTGCTGAAGAAATCGCTTTCCCCCAAACCCGCCGGCCTCACCTTCGCCACGCTCGCCGGCAAGGCGGGCTATACCCTTGGCGTGAAGACGACTGCGGGCATCCTCGATGTCGCTGCCGCGGCGAAGCTGTTCCGGATGAAGGCCCCGCTCACCATCGACGAAGTGCTGGCCGGCGCGGACTGTGTGCCGCTGCGCAAGCTCATCGCCAAAGCGCTCACCGACAAACGCGGCAAGAAGGTCCTGCTGTCCGAGGCGCGCGCGAAATTCGGCCCGGTGGTGCCGCATCCGCCCAAGATCATCTGTGTCGGCCTCAACTACCGGCGCCACGCCGCCGAGACCGGCAATCCCATCCCGCCGGTGCCGCTGCTGTTCAGCAAGTACGAGAACACGCTGTCCGGCCACCGCGCAAAGATCAAGCTGCCGCTCAAAGTGGACACGCAGATCGACTACGAAGTCGAGCTGGTGATCGTAATCGGCAAGAAAGCGGTGGATGTGCCGGAAGCGAAGGCGCTCTCATACGTGTTCGGTTACGCCACCGGTAACGACCTGTCCGCGCGGGCGCTGCAGCGCGCGACCAGCCAGTTCATGCTCGGCAAGATACCCGACGGCTTCGCGCCGCTCGGGCCCTACCTCGTGTCGGTGGACCAGGTGCGCGACCCGCAGAACCTGAGAGTCACGACGCACGTCAACGGCGAGCAACGGCAAAACTCCAGCACCGCGGACATGATCTTCAGTTGCGCGCAGATCGTGAGCTACTGCTCGCGGCACTTCACGCTAAAGCCCGGCGACATCATCTTTACCGGCACCCCGGAAGGGGTGGTGCTGGGCATGCCGCCGGATCGGCGGACCTGGCTGAAGCCGGGGGACAGGGTAGTAACGGAAGTGGAAGGGCTGGGCGCGCTGGAAGTGACGCTCGCATAGCGAGCGTCATCCCGGCAGGCTTCAGGCCGGGATCCAGAACCGGTTTTTGCCGCCAAGGTCTCGATACCCCCTTGAGGGGTACGCCGTGGCGCCATGAAAATCAACCTCAGCCGCAGAGACGCAGAGAGCGCGGAGAAGATTGAATGAGTGCGGTAGCCCTTTATGTCAGCGATGCCCTCGGGCTCTACGGCTTCCCGAACGGCCACCCCTTCGGCACCGACCGCCAGGCCGCCTTCTTGAGGGAAGCGGTCAAGCGCGGCCTCGACAAGCAGGCCGTGCACGGCGAGCCGCGCGCGGCAACTGAAGAGGAGATCGAGCGCTTTCACGACGCGGCGCTGGTGTCCAAGGTTGAGCACCTGTCGGAGGTGGGGGACGGCTATCTCGACGGCGGCGACACGCCGGCCTATCCGGGCGTCTATGAAGCGACCTCGACGGTGATCGGCAGCGCGCTCGACGGCCTCGCCCGCGTGATGGCGGGCGATGTGCGCCGCACGTTCCAGCCGATCGGCGGGCTGCATCACGCGCGGCGCGGGTCGGCGGCGGGCTTCTGCGTGTTCAACGACTGCGGCGTGGTGATCGATACGCTGCGTGCGCAGTACGGCGTCCAGCGCGTGGCCTACGTGGACATCGACGTGCACCATGGCGACGGCTTGTTCTATCCCTTCGAATCGGACCCGGACCTGATCTTCGCCGACATCCACGAGGACGGGCGCTATCTGTACCCGGGCACCGGCGGCGCCGAGGAGACCGGCAAGGGCACGGCGGCGGGCGTCAAGCTCAACATCCCGCTGATGCCAGGCGCGGGCGACCAGCAGTTCCGCGCGGCGTGGGAGAAAGTGGAAGCCCACCTGCGCCGCTTCAAGCCCGAGTTCATCCTGTTCCAGTGCGGCGCGGACAGCGTGGCGGGCGATCCGCTCGCGCATCTGGAGTACACGCCGGCCGCGCACGGCTATGCGGCGAAGCGCCTGTGCGTGCTGGCGAACGAACTCGCGGGCGGGCGGCTGATGGGCTTCGGCGGCGGGGGCTACAACCGGAACAATCTCGCGCAGGCGTGGTGCAACGTGCTCGACGAGTTCCTGCGGTCCGATTGAATATCCCGCGCTCCACCGTCGCCGGCATCGAATGGCCCGCCATTCCCACCGGGCGCGCCGCGGCACTGTGTGCGCTGCTCGACCAGTTCGGCCGTTCGGAATGGCTGTCGCCGGAAGCGCTTCTGACACAGCAGTTCCGCCAGCTCGATGTGCTGGCCGCGCATGCGTTCCAGCATTCGCCGTTCTGGCGCAACCGGCTGGCGCAAACGGGCTATGGGCAGGGGAGTGCGTTGCGCGACTGCTGGCGGGCGCTGCCCGTGCTGGAGCGCACGGAGGTGCAGGCGCAGGGCGCTGCGCTGCGCTGCGCGGTCGTGCCGCAAGGTCACGGCGGCACGGGCGAAGTCGCGAGCTCAGGTTCCACGGGCATGCCGATCCGCGTGCGGAAGACGGAACTCACCACCCTCTTCTGGGAGGCGGTGACGCTGCGCGACCACCTGTGGCACGACCGTGATTTCTCAGGCGTGCTGGCCGGGATCCGCTGGTTTCAGGACGGTGACGCGCTGCCGCCGGAGGGCGATTCATGGCCGGACTGGGGCGCGCCGGTCTCGACGGTGTATGCCTCAGGCCCCGCCCGCGGCCTTGCGGTCACCGCCACGGTGGCGCAACAGACCGCGTGGCTCGCACGCGTGCAGCCCGCCTATCTCGTCATCTTTCCGTCGCTGTTGCCGGACCTGATCGACGAATGTGCGCGGCAGGGCGTGCGCTTGTCCGCGCTGAAGGAAGTGCGCACCGTCGGCGAATGCGTCGAAGACTCGACGCGGACCTTGTGCCGGGAGCGGTGGGGTGTGCCGCTGCACGACGTGTATTCCGCGCAGGAAGTCGGCTATCTGACGGTGCAATGCGCGGAAGGCAGCCACCATATCCAGGCCGAAACCGTGCACGTAGAGGTGCTTGATGACGCCGGTCGCGCCTGCGCCCCCGGCGAAACCGGCCGCGTGGCGGTGACGCCGCTGCATAACTTCGCTACACCGTTGTTCCGCTACGCAGTGGGCGACTACGCGGAAGTCGGTGCGCCGTGCACCTGCGGTCGCGGATTGCCGGTGCTCGCGCGCATCCTCGGCCGCAGCCGCAACATGCTGACGCTGCCGGGCGGCGGCCGGCTGTGGCCGCGCCTCGCGGAGATGCGCTACCACGAGGTGCTGCCGGTGCGGCAGTTCCAACTGGTGCAGACGGCGCCGGACGCGCTGGAACTGCGGCTGGTTGCGGACCGCAGGGGCACGCCGGCGGAGGAGGCGCGTCTTCGCGAGCTCATCGTCACGCGTCTCGGGTATCCTTTCGCGCTCACGGTGACCTACCTCGACGCCATCCCGCGCAGCAAGAGCGGGAAGTTCGAGGACTTTCGTTCCGAACTCGGCAACTGAATCTGCAGCGAACGCATGGACTACGCCCGCCAACTGACCGACTTCTTCCAGCTCGAGCGCATGCCGCGCGTGCCGGTGGAAAATTACTACGACGTGCTGGGCGAGATGGTCACCAAGCGCAGCGGTCACTGGGCAACTTTCGGCGTCGGCTGGAACCGCACCTTCCAGGAGATCACGCGCGTGCGGAAGCGCTACACGCACGCCAACAATCTCTATGCGTTCGAGTGGTGGGAAGGTCTGCCGGAAGACTGGCGGCCGGGTTACCCGCGCGGCTTCTTCCGGCTGCCGAAGGAGCGGGTTGCGCGCTGGTACACGCACGATCCGTCGGTGGTCTTCGTGGACGGCCTGTTCCAGGACACGCTGACGCTGGCGCGCGTTGCCGAAATGGGCGACCTCGCGTTCGTGCACATCGATTCCGACCTCTACGCCTCGGCGAAGCTCGTGCTCGAACGATTGACGCTGACGCCCGGCACGATCGTGCTGTTCGACGAGTTCTGGTCGCCGGCGGGCGAGTGGGAATGGCACGAACACGAGGCGAAAGCCTTCCACGAAATCTGCGTCGCACGGAAGCTGCGCATCTGGCCGCTCGCGCGGCGGGATGTGGACAGCGGTCCGTTGTCGGAGCAGGCGGCGTTTCTGATTCAGTGAGGCGTGAGGGGTGAGGGGTAACAACATGAAACTGAGTGTGCTCGACCAGTCGCCCGTCATCAGCGGCCATACGCCCGCGCAGGCTGTCGCGGAGACGATCCGTCTCGCGCAGTATGCCGAGCAGCTCGGTTTCCACCGCTACTGGCTGGCAGAACATCACGCCATCGCCGCGCTTGCCGATCCGTGCCCGGAAATCCTCGCGACGCGCGTGCTGTCCGCGACGTCACGCATCCGCGTCGGCACCGGCGGCATCCTGTTGCCGTATTACTCATCGCTGAAAGTCGCGGAACAGTTCCGCATGCTCGAAGCGCTGTTTCCGGGGCGCGTCGATCTTGGCCTCGGCCGTGCGCCGGGCGGTGACCAGACGACGGCGATGGCGATGGGCGGCGGGCGCTACCCGACGGCGGAGGATTTCCCGGAGCAGGTGCAGTACCTCGTCGCCTGGCTCGACGGTACGATGCCGGCGGACCACCCGTTCGCGCGGGTTATGGCGCAGCCGGTCTGCGATACGGCGCCGGAAGTGTGGCTGCTCGGCTCGTCCGATTATTCCGGCGCGCTCGCCGCGCAGCTTGGATTGCGCTTCGCCTTCGCGAACTTCATCAGCGCGTCGGGCGGCAGCGAAGTGATGCGTGACTACCGGCGCAAGTTCCAGCCGTCCGCGCGCGAGGCCGCGCCGTACTCCGCGCTTGCCGTGTTCGTGATCTGCGCCGAGACGGACGCGGACGCGGAACGGCTGGCGGCCGCGATCGACCTGCGCCGCTTGAACATGGACTACGGGGTGGACGCGCCCATGCCGTCGCAGGCTGAGGCCGAAGCGCGGACCTACACCGAAGTCGAGCGCGCGCGCATGCGCCACCACCGCCGGCGCGTGATCCTTGGCGCGCCTGCCACTGTGCGCGCGCGGCTGGAAGCGCTGATGGCCGAAGCGGAAGCCGACGAGCTGGTGGTCATCTCCATCACCGGCAGCTATGCCACCCGCATGCGCTCCTACGAACTGCTCGCGGAAACCTGTCCTGCGAGTCAGCCCGAAACCGCCGCCGTGCGTTAAAGTGTCAGACGGGCTGGCAACCACACAACGCCTCGCCCGTCTACCTACGCGTTATCAAAGACTTAAACCACTAAAGGGGAGTGCAAACATGAAACAACTGATCCTGGCAGTGAGTCTCGCCTTCGCGCTGGCGCCCGCGGCCTACGCCGCTGACCCGGTGAAAAAGGAACCGAGCGCGGCGCAAAAAGCGCAGCAGGACCGCATGAAGCAGTGCAACGCGAATGCCGGCGACAAGAAGCTGGCCGGCGACGAGCGCAAGGCGTTCATGAGCAAGTGCCTGTCCGAGCACAAAGCCTCGCAGCAGGACAAGATGAAATCCTGCAACAAGGATGCCGGTGACAAGAAGCTGGCGGGCGATGCGCGCAAGTCGTTCATGAGCAGCTGTCTCAAAGGGTAATGGGAAGCGGTAAGGGGCAAGGGGTAATGGGCGTCGGGCGCGGAGCGGATTTCGCGCCCGATCACCCCAAAGGCGCACCGGTGTCGCTCCCGGTGCGCCTTTTCTTTTTTCTGCTCTTGTTCTCAACGATGACGGCCACTCCGACAGAAGCAGCGTCCGCGCAGGACCCTTACGCCGCGGCACGCCGCGCGATGCTCGACGACATCACGGCGCTCGCGCGCGAGACGCAACAGGAGACGGGGCGCGGGGTCTACGCGCCTCGCGTCATGGAGGCAATGGCCAGAGTGCCGCGCCATCGCTTCGTCCCGGCGGATGAGGCGGCGCAGGCCTATGCCAACCATCCGCAGTCGATCGGTCACGGGCAGACCATCTCGCAGCCCTTCATCGTGGCGCTCATGACCGAACTGCTGGACCTGAAGGGACGCGAGCGCGTGCTGGAAGTCGGCACGGGCTCCGGTTACCAGGCCGCGGTGCTCGCCGAGCTCGCCCGCGAGGTTTATACGATCGAACGACTCGCCCCGCTCGCGCGCGAGGCCGCCGCCCGGCTCGCGCGTGAAGGCTACGACAGCGTGCGCACGCGCACCGGCGACGGTTACGCCGGCTGGCCGGAGGCGGCGCCGTTCGACGCCATCATGGTCACGGCCGGCGCGCCGGAGGTGCCGCCCGCGCTTGTCGAACAGCTTGCGCCGGGCGGCCGGCTGGTGATCCCGGTCGGCGCGCAACGCACGGGGCAGGCACTGCTGCTGATCACCAAAGATGCGCAGGGCAGGGTGTCGCGGCGCAGTGTCCTGGCAGTGCGTTTCGTGCCGCTCGTACCGGGGCTTGCCCACTAGTTTCCGCCAGCGGGCAGGGGCGTGGGGCGTGTTAGCATTCGCTCGCCTCACTCGCCTGTTCCAACACCCCCTGCAGGTTCGTCTCTTCGTATGCGCGCACTGGTCGCCGGCGCTGCCGGTTTCATCGGGTTACACCGCGTTTTTTGCGCGTTCGCACGGCCGGACCCCGCCCGCGGTACCACCGCAGTCGCCCGCCTGATGCGCCGCCTGCTGTGCAGGGCGCTTGCCGGCGCCCTTCTCCTGCTGGCCGCCGCCGGCGCGGGCGCGCAGCCGCGCAGCATCGCGTTCCATTACGGCTCGGCGCCGCCGTGGGATGAGCTGAAAAGCTTCGACCTCGTGGTGGTGGACCCGGACCACGCGCGCGACGTGCGTGCGCGCACCAGCGCCCGCAGCCAGGTGTTCGCCTACGTGGCGGTCGGCGAGGTTGCGCCCTCGCGCGGCTACGCGAAGGAGATTCCGGCGGACTGGAAGATCGGTGAAAACACCGCGTGGGGCGCGCTGGTGCTGGACCAGGCGCAGCCGGCGTGGCCGGCGTTCCTGGCCGAACGCATCGTCAAGCCGATCGTGGATGCGGGTTACGCGGGGCTGTTCCTCGACACGCTCGATTCCTTTCATCTGGTGGCGAAGGACCCGGCCGCGCGCGCGCGCCAGGAGGCAGGGCTTACGGCGGCCATCGCCGAAATCCGCCGCCGCTATCCGCAGTTGAAACTGATCTTCAACCGCGGCTTCGAGGTGCTGCCGCAACTGCACCGCGAGGCTTACGCGGTGGCGGCCGAGTCACTGTACCGCGGCTGGGACGCCGGCCGGAGCAGCTATGGCGAGGTGTCCGCGCCCGACCGCGAGTGGCTGCTGGGACAGCTGAACCGCGTGAAGAACGAATACAAGCTCCCGGTCATCGCCATCGACTACGTGCCTCCCGCGGACCGCGAACTGGCGCGTGCGACCGTGCGGCGCATCCTCGAGCACGGCTTCATTCCGTACGTTGCCGATCCGGCGCTCGAAACGCTGGGTGTATCGGCGGTGGAGGCCGTGCCGCGCAAGGTGCTGATGCTCTACCGGCACAGCGGCGATCCGACGGCGCTCGCCTTCGAATCGATCCTGCGCTTCGCGGCGATGCCACTGAACTGGATGGGCTACGTCCCGGAATACATCGACGTGTCCACCGGCCAGTTGCCGACGTATCCGTTGAACGGCCGCTACGCCGGCATCGTGACCTGGTTCGAGGGCGACCTCGGCGCGCGCGGCGCGGCCTACGCGCAGTGGCTGGCCCGGCAGGTCGAGTCCGGCATGAAGGTCGCGGTGTTCGCCGACTTCGGCGTGCCGGTGGCCGGCAATCTCGCGCGCACGCTCGGCATGCGGGCGGGCGCGACGGCCCCCGGACCGGTGCGCGTGAGCGTGGAGTCGCGCGTGAAGGCCATCGGCTACGAAGTGGAACCGCCGCTAGACCGCCGCGGTTTCCAGCCCATCACCGCCGACAACGGCGAGCCGTGGCTGCGGCTGCGCAACGAGCGCGGCGACCGCATGGACGCCGTCGCGCTAGCGCCGTGGGGCGGTTACGCGCTGGCGCCGTACGTCATCCTCAGCCTGCCCGGGCAGGACAACGACGAGCGTTGGCTGCTCGATCCCTTCGCCTTTCTGCAGCAGGCACTGCGCCTGCCCGTAGTGCCGGTGCCCGATGTGACCACCGAAAACGGGCGCCGGCTGATGATCGCGCACATCGACGGCGACGGATTTCCGAGCCGCGCGGAACTGCCCGGCAACGCCTTCGCCGGCGAGGTGATGCTGAAGGAGGTGCTCGAGCGCTATCGCGTGCCGACCACCGTCTCGGTGATCGAAGGGGAGGTCGGGCCCGCGGGCCTGTTCCCCAAGGACTCGCCGCAGCTCGAGGCGATCGCACGCCGCATCTTCGCGCTGCCGCACGTCGAAGTCGCGAGCCACACCTTCTCGCATCCGTTCCGCTGGCAGCGGGCCGAACGCGCGCCCGGCGCCGGCAGTTACACACTCAACATTCCCGGCCTTCGCTTCAGCCTCGAACGCGAGATCGGCGGCTCGATCGACTACATCAACCGCCGCCTGGCGCCGCCGGGCAAGCCGGTCCGGATCTTTCTGTGGTCCGGCGATGCGGACCCCAGCGCGGAAGCCGTGCGCCTCGCCTACGCCGCGGGGGTCTTCAACCTCAACGGCGGCGAAACGACGATCACCCGCAGCCATCCGACGCTGACCCGCGTGGCGCCGATCGGCATCCCCAAGGGCGCGTTGTTCCAGGTCTACGCGCCGGTGCAGAACGAGAACCTGTTCACCAACCTGTGGACCGGCCCCTTCGGTGGCTTCGAGCGGGTGATCGAAACCTTCCAGCTCACCGACGCGCCGCGCCGCCTGAAGCCGATCAACATCTACTACCACATGTATTCGGCGAGCAAGCGCGCTTCCCTCGTCGCGCTCGACCGCGTCTACCGCTGGGCGCTCGCGCAGCCCGTGATGCCGCTGTACGCCTCGGAGTACGCCGCGCGCGCGCTGGATTTCAACACGGTCGCGGTCGCGCGCGATCTCGCAGACGGGACGTGGCAGGTGCGCGGCGACGGCGCGCTGCGCACGCTGCGGCTGCCGGCGACGCTGGGTGCGCAGGCGTCCGGCGAGGGTGTCGCCGGCTACGCGCGGATCAACGGCGACACCTACGTCCATCTCGCGGGCGGCGAGGCGCGCGTGACCGTCCGTCCCGCCGCCGTGGACGGCCCGTATCTCGCCAGCGCGAACGTGCGCATCGACGACTGGCGCATGACCCGCGCGGCCGGCGCGACGGAGATTGCGTTCGCGGCGGCGGGTCACGTGCCCGCCGAGTTCGTGTTCGCCAATGCCGCCGGCTGCACGCTGACGGCGGACGGCCGGGCCGTGCCCCGCACGGAGTCCGGCGGACTCGCCACCTTCAGACTGGCCCAGCATGGATCGCCGGCGCTACGCCTACGTTGCGGGGGCTGATTCCGCCGCGCGCGCGCGGCTGCTCTCGCCCGGCGCGCTGGTGGCGCTGGTCGTGCTGGTGCTGGTGGCGCTGGCCGTGCTGTTTCCGCGCCAGACGCTGCTCGAGCAGATGCGGCGCGAAAAGAGTCCCGACCCGCTGGCCGTCGCCTATCTCACCAGCCTGCTGAGGACGCGGCCCGACGACGCGGAACTCCGCCTGCAACTGGCGCGGCAGCAACTCGCGCTCGGCGATGCCGCCGGCAGCCTGCGGACGCTGGCGGCCTTGTCCGCGGGCGCGGAAGCGCCGGTGCGCCAGCGCGCGGGCCTGCTCGAACTGCAGGCGCTTAACCAGCAGCTCTTGCGGTTGCCGGCAGGCGCGCGGCGGGGCGTGACCGACGGCCGTCGCGCGCAGGCGCTGGTGACCGCGCTGGCGCCGCTGGACTGGCCGGCGTCCGACCTCGCGTTCCTGGCCGCGCAGGCGCGGGCCGTCGGCGAACCGACGCTGGCGACGAAGCTCACCCAGCGCATCATGGACGCGGACCGTGACTTGCCGCTCACCTGGTTTACGCAGACTGCGGACGAAGCGATCGGCGTCGGCGATTTCCGCCTCGCGGCGACCGTCCTGTTCGCCGCGCAGGCGCGCGCGCCCGCGCGCGGCCAGCAGCGTCTGTTCTTTCTGCGCGGCGTGAAAACGTTGCAGTCGGGCGATCTGCTGAAGGAAGCACTGGCGGCGGCCGACGCGCATGTGGGCGACCTGATCGATGACGAGACGGTATTGCTGTACCTCACCGAGCTTGCCCGCTCGGCCAACGACCTGCCGCGCGCGGAGCGTTACGCGCGGCGCCTGTTGCGGATGGGCGCTGTGCCGCCCGCAAGTCCAGTGGTACGGCTGGCGCAGCGCGTGCTGGACTGGCTGGTGCCGGCGGCCCACGCGGCCGAGCCCGTGGCGCCGACCACCGCGGGGGCAACGCCACCTCCACCGGAGACAACGTCAGACACTGCGGCTCGCGCGACCGTGCCGGTCGGCATGCGGCCGTATGACGAGCGCGCCTATCTGCTGGCATGGGAGATCTTTCTCGCCGCCCGTAATCTGGAGGACGCCTACCGGGTCGCGGCCTCCGCGGTGCGCCAGCGGCCGGACGATGCGGTCTGGCGGCAACGCTTGGCGCAGATCGCGGAATGGACGCAGCGTCCCCAACTCGCGCTCGAACAGTGGCTTGCCGTCGCCCGCGGCGGCAACGAGGCCGCGTGGGCGAACGTGATGCGGCTCGCGCCAGGACTGAACGACGACGAGGCGCTGCTGGCTGGTCTGCAGCATGCGGTGTCGCGCGGCGATCTTTCGGCGCGCGACTGGCGGCTGCTCGCGGAGGCTTTCGAGCGGGTCGGGCGGCCCGAGGACGGCATCGCGTATTTCGAGCGCCGCTACGCGGCGCGCCCCTCGGCGGTGATCCTCGAGAACGAGGCGTGGCTGGCCGCGCGCACGGGCCGCGACGACCAGGCGCTTTCTGCGCTGACCCGGCTGATCGATGCTTACGGTGCGACCGGCGAACGGGTCACGGAGGCGGCCGTGTTGCTGGTGCGCCGCGCGCGGTTCAAGGAGGCCTACGCCCTGCTCGAGCGCCACCGTGGCGTGGCGGCCGCGACGGACGAAGAGTATTGGCGGCTGTTGGGCGACCTCGCCTGGCAGCTTGCGCAGGATGACACGGCGCTCGCGGCGTACCGCAAGCTTGCGGCCGGCGGCAAGGCCGAGCCCGCCGAACTCGAGCGGCTGGTCATGCTGATGCGCCCGCTGGAGCCGGAGTCGGCGGGGCGCCTGGCGGAGGAGGGCTGGCGCCGCACCGGCTTTCGCCAGTTGCTGCTGATGGCGATCGAGATTTACGAGAACCGCGGCGACCTGCCGGCCTTGAAGCGCCTGTTCGCCGGCCTCGATGCGAAGGAGGAGGCCGCGCTGGCCAGCAATCTCGGCTTCGTGCTGGCGCGCGCGCGGTTCCGCGCAGCAAGCGGCGATGCAGCGAGCGCGCGCGAGGATTACCGCCGTGCGCTCGCGCTGGCGCCCGGCGATCCCGACGTGTTGTCCGCCTACCTGTGGTTCCTGATCGGCGAGCGCCGCCACACCGAGCTCGCGCGGCTGCTCGAGGAGAACGCCAGGCTCGCGGCCGACGCGCCGATGCTGTGGCCGCCGTACGCGGCGGGGCTGGTGGCGCTCGATCAGCCGCTGGCGGCGCTGCCCTTCTTCGCGCGCGAACTGCGGCGCGATCCCGCGAATACCCGCGATGCGCTATGGCTGATGGGATACGCGGATGCGCTCGACGGCGCGGGCTTTGAAGCGATGGCCTGGCGGTTGCGGCGCCAGGCGTGGACCGCGCTGCGCGACGAACGGCAGTTGCGCCCGCTCGACCGTGCGCAACTGCAGGTGGCCGCGCGGCTCGCCGTGCAGCAGGGCGCGGGCGGGGACGGACAGTTGTCCGTGTTCCGGCAACTGCTTGCCCCGGACGCGGCAGCGGTGACGGGGGCCCTGCCGGGCAATCCGCCGGCAGAGAAAAAATTGATGGATGCCGCGACCAGGGAGCTCGTGCTGTCGTGGCTGCTGACGACGGAAACGCGCGACGCCGCGCGGCGCTGGCTGTGGCAGGCCTACGGGCGCAACCTCGCGCGTCCCGGCTGGGCCGAAGTGGCCTTGGCGATTCAGGACAACGACCGCGCGACGCTCGACCGGCTGCTGGCGCGCGACCTGCACGACGTGCGTGACGACGGCCTGCCGGACGGCGTGCGGCTGGAGGCCGCGCGAGCGCTCGGCGAGTTGCCGCTCGCGCGGGCGCTCGCTTTCCGGGAACAGGCCCGCTCCCCGCACGACGACAACGTCCACGCGGCGCTGGTGGACACCGCGCTGGCGCTGGCCAACCGGCTCGAAGCCGGCACCGCGTCCTTCCTGCGCGGCGCGGTGAAGGGCACCGAGACGGTGGCACTCGTTTCGCACTGGCTGCACCCGCGGCTGCGGATGGACGTGTACCTGAACGACACGCACCAGTGGACGACCAACATTTACTCGATCACCAACGTGCCCGCGCACGACCGCCAGGTGCAGGTGGGGCTGTTGTGGCGCGAGGGCGCGGATCGTGGCGACGGCGATTTCTCGCGCCTGCGCCTGGGCTGGCGCTCGGCGTTCGCCGATTTCGGGGTGGCGCGCGCGGAGCGCAGCTGGCGTTTCGGCGGCGGCACTTTCCTCGTCGGCGGCGGCTGGAACCAGCTCGCCACCGAATCGGTGCCCCTGCGCGTCGCCGGCATGAAGCGGCAGGCCGACGCCACGGTCACGATGGATTTCAGCCGCCGCGAATACGGCCTCGCGCAGGTCTTCGGCGCGCGCTACTACACGCAGGACGAGGCCTACCTCGGTTACGGCTACGGCCTCAACTGGGAGCTGGGCCACCGCATCCGGCTCGACTATCCGGACCTGGCCGTGCGGCTCGCGGGCGCTACCCAGCGCTACACGGCCGACGGCCAGCCCAATCCGGCCACCGCCGTGCTCAATCCGGGCGGCACGATCCCGTCGGCCGGCCTGTTCATGCCGCGGAGCTTCGACCTGGCCGGCCTCTACGGCGGTTTCGGCAGCAGCCTGCGCACGCAGTACACGCGGGCCCTGCGGCCGTTCGCCGACGTCGGCCTGAGCTATAACACGCTGTCCTACCGCGGCTACAGCTTGCTCGCCGGCGCCGCCGGCAGCGTGTTCGGTTCCGACCACCTGCAGCTCTACTGGATGCAGGTGCTGGGCGGCAGCGGTACCAATGCATTGGTGCGCGAGTTCGGTTTGCGGTACCAATACTTTTACTGAGGGAGGTTTGCCATGAATGTTCTCAACGCAATCCGGAGCGTGACCGCGGCGGCCGTGCTGGCCCTGCTCGCGGCCTGTACCGTGACCAGCCACATGCCCGACAGTCAGGTGCTGGAGCGCGGCGCCAAGTGGGCGGTGCTGCCGATCGCCAACCATACCGACGTGCCGCAGGCGGGCCTGCGGGCCGAGGCGATCGCCGACGGGCTGCTGCGCGCACGTGGCGTCAACCAGCTCGTGGCCTATCCCGCGGCGCTCAGCCCCGACGCGCTGTTCGATCCGGTGGAACGCAAGCTGCAGGCCGAGGCGCTCAAGTGGGCGCGCGAGCAGGGCATCCGCTACGCGCTGACCGGCGCAGTGGACGAGTGGCGCTACAAGGTGGGCGTGGACGGCGAGCCCGCCGTCGGCCTCGCGCTGCGCATCGTGGACGTCCAGAGCGGCCAGGTGGTGTGGAGTTCGGTGGGTGCGAAGAGCGGCTGGAGCCGCGACTCGCTGGCCGGCGTCGCGCAGAAGCTGATGCGCGCGATGTTCGCCAGCGCGCGCATCGAGTAGCGCGCGGCCGTCGATGTCCTGGAACACGCCATGAGCGTCAAGACGCGCCGCCGGCAGCGGCTGCGCACGCTGGTGCGCACGCTGGTCGATCCGGCGGTGGACGGGCCGTGGGTCTGGATCGAAACCTGGATCCTGACCCTGCTGGCGCTCGGCATCGGGCTGTGGGCGTCGCCGGACGATCCCTTCTTCGTCGACCGCGAGTTCCCCTGGCTGTGGTTCATGCCGGTGCTGGTGGCACTGCGCTACAGCGTGCTGCCGGGCGTGCTGTCCGCCGGCATCCTGCTCGGGGGGTGGTGGCTGCTGCAACCCGACACGGTCGCGTTTCCCAAGCAGTACTTCCTCGGCGGCCTGCTGCTGGTCATGGTGTGCGGAGAATACAGTTCGATCTGGCGCGTCCGTCTGCGCCGCATGCGCGAGCTCAACCTGTACCTCGACGACCGCATGAGCCGCATCACCAAGCGGCTCTACCTGCTGCGCGTGTCGCACGATCGTCTGGAGCAGGACCTGATCTCGAAACCGGCGACCCTGCGCGACCTGTTGGTTGCGCTGCGCCGGCAGCTGAAGGGCACCGACCCGCTGGCGCCGGAGACGGCGCAGCGCTTCCTCGCTTTCCTCGCCCAGTATTCGCAGCTCGAAGTCGCGGCGATTTACGCCCGCACCGATCGCATGGGTGAGGCGCCGCGCTACGAACTGCGCGCCCAGCTGGGCAACCCGCGCGCACTGGCCATGGACGACCCGCTGCTGCGCTTCGCGCGCGATCGCGGCACGCTCGCGCACGTGCAGACCGAAGAGCTGCTCGACGGCGTGCCCAGCGAGCACCTGGTGGTGGCACCCCTGGCGCCCAACGGCGGGCGCGAGATCGGCGTGCTGGTGGTGGATCGCATGCCCTTCTTCGCGCTGAACCAGGATGCGCTGAAGGTGCTCGGCGTGCTGCTGGGCCTGTACGCTGACAGCGTCGCGTCGGCGGAGCTCGCGCAGCGTCTGTTCAAGCGCTATCCCGAACTGCCGTTCGCGTTTGCCGAGGAGCTGGTCAAGCTGCAGCGGATCGGCCGCGAGCACGGCATCGTCAGCCACCTGGTGGTGTTCGACTTCGCGCCGCAGGCCGAGCGCGAGGACATCGTCCTGCAACTCGGCCGCCAGAGCCGCGCGCCGGACGTGCGCTGGGATTACCGCCACGGCGAGCGCTGCGTGATGGTGACGCTGATGCCGCTCGCCACCAGCGTGGCGGTGGAGGGCTACCTCATCCGCATTGAAAACTGGCTGCAGCAGAACTTCGGCGGCGACCTCACCTCGCTGGGCGTGTCCTCGCACGTGCTGTCGCTTGCCGATCACAACGCAGTCGATCAGCTCATGCGCTTCGTGCGGGGCACGCGATGAGCGGCGCACCGGAAGGACCACCGTCGGGATGGTTCGTGCGCATCGCCCTGCTGGGCTTGCTCCCGGCGGCGGCGGTCGCCTTCGAACTCGCGGCGCTGGCGGTGCTGTTCGGGCTCGCGCAGGGCACTCGCGAACTGCTCCTGTTCTTTGGCCTGCACTTTGTCGCCAGCCTGGCGCTGACCCTGTTCGCCTGGGCGACGCTGCCGGCGAAGTACCGCGAGCCGCGCCGGTGGGTCTGCGCGCTGATCTTCAGCTTCTGTTTTTTCGTGCCGTTGTTGGGCCCCCTCGGACTGCTGACCGCATTGCTGGCGGCCTATCTGTTGCCGAAGCAGAAGACCCACCAGCCGTTCGCGGGCGTGCAGACGCCCGAGTTCGTGCTCTCCATCCAGGAGCCGGAACTCGCTTTCGGCGAGGGCGGCGTGAAGTCACTGCTGCTCAACCCGTCCACGCCTTTGCCGCTGCGGCTGAAGTCGCTGCTGGCCCTGCAGAACATGCCGGTGCGCATCGTCGGCCCGATGCTGCGTCAGCTCCTGTCCGATCCGGAAGACGACATCCGGCTGACCGCCTACGGCATGCTCGACGCGCAGGAGAAGAAGATTCTCGACCGCATCCGCGGCGAACGCGAGCGCGCCGCCAGTACCGAAGATCCGGACATCCGCCTGGGCAGCCTGCGCCACCTGGCCGAGCTGTACTGGGAGCTTGTCTACGCCGACCTGGTGCAGGGCGACCTGCGCAGCCATGCGCTCGATACGGCGCTGGACTTCGTGCGGCAGGCAGAGGCGGTGGTACCCGGCGAGCCCGGCATCCGCTTCCTGCACGGCCGACTGGAGCTCGCCTGCCGGCGTCCGGAGGCTGCGGAGGACGCGTTCCGGGCGGCGGTGGCCCGCGGCATCCCGGAATCGCGCGTGCTGCCATACCTCGCGGAGATTGCCTTCGAGCGTGGCGACTACGGATACACGCGCGCGCTCATGGGTCGCATCGCCGGCAAGCAGGTGACGCCGCTGATGGCGCCGCTCATGCGCTACTGGACGGGACGCGACGTCCTCGCCAGCGAACCTACCAGCGGGGTGTCGTTGTGACCGCCCCCGCGAATGCTGCCGCGCCCGCGGCCGACGGGTTTCCCCGCGCCGAGCGCGCGGACATCGGCCTGCTGCTGGAAGGCACCTTTCCGTACGTCGCCGGTGGCGTGTCGAGCTGGGTGAACCAGATCATCCGCGGCTTCCCCGACCTCACCTTCGCTATCGCCTTCATCGGTAGCCGGCGCGAAGACTACGGTACGATGAAGTACGCCCTGCCGCCGAACGTGGTGCATTTCGAGACGCACTATCTTTTCGAGCGCCCCCGCGTGCCGGTCGTGCGGCCGTTGCCGGCCGATCCCGGCATCTCGGAGCAGGTCGGGCGCATGCACGACTACTTCCGGGCGCCCAACTCGCATGCCGCGGATGCCGGGGTGTTCGCGCAACTGGTGCCTGAACTGTGTCCGGGCGGACGGCTCGACCACGACCGCTTCCTGTACAGCGTGTCGTCGTGGGACTACATCCGCGACAGCTACCGGCGTTTCTGCACCGATCCCTCTTTCATCGATTATTTCTGGACCGTGCGCACCATGCACGCGCCGGTGTGGGTGCTCGCGGAGATCGCCGAGGCTTTCATTCCGGTGCGGGCCTATCACACCGTGTCCACCGGTTACGCCGGCCTGCTTGGCGCGCTCCTCAAGCAGCGGCGCGGACGGCCGCTGGTGCTCTCCGAGCACGGCATCTACACCAAGGAACGCAAGATCGACCTGTTCCAGGCCGACTGGGTGAAGGACAACCGCAACGTGTTCCAGAAGGATCCGGCCGAAATCGCGTACTTCCGCCGGATGTGGATCCGCTTCTTCGAGGCGCTGGGCCGCATGTGCTACGACGCGTCCGACCACATCACGGCGCTCTACGAGACCAATCGCCTGCGCCAGATCACGGACGGCGCGGACGCCGCCCGCACGCGCAACGTTCCCAACGGCGTCAACGTGGCGCGCTTTGCACCCTTGCGCAGCACCAGGCCGCGCGAGATTCCGCCAGTGCTGTGCCTGATCGGTCGCGTGGTGCCGATCAAGGACATCAAGACCTTCGTGCGCGCGATGCGTATCGTTGCCAACCGCCTGCCCGAGGCCGAGGGCTGGATCGCGGGCCCGGAGGACGAGGATCCCGGTTACGCACAGGAGTGCCGGGAGCTGGCCGCCAACCTCGGGATTGCCGACAAGGTGAAATTCCTTGGGTTCCAGCAGATGACCGAACTCCTGCCCAAGGTCGGCGTCGGCGTGCTGTCTTCGATCAGCGAGGCGCTGCCGCTCGTCGTACTGGAAGGTTATGCGGCCGGGGTGCCGGCGGTGTGTACCGACGTGGGTTCCTGCCGCCAGCTCATCTACGGGTTACCCGGCGAAGATGAGGCGCTCGGCGCCTCGGGCCGCATCGTGCGCATCGCCGATCCCGACGGCCTGGCGACGGCGGCCATCGAGCTGCTGACGCAGCCCGAGGCCTGGCACGCGGCGTCCGCCGCGGGCATCGCGCGCGTGGAGCGCTACTACACACAGGACCTGATGTTCGGCGCCTACCGCGAGATCTACGACGCGGCCCTGAAGGCGGGAGGCTGAGCGCATGGCGGGCATCGGCTTCGAACTGCGCAAGCTCCTGGAGAAGCGCAGCTACTTCGGCCTCTTCCAGGCCTACGCCTATGCCGGGGTGATCAGCTCCGGTCCGTGGGTGCTGTCCATCGTCGGCATCCTGATGGTGGGCATCCTGTCCGCCTCGGTCGTGGTGCCGGCTTCGCTGGTGCAGCAGTTCCAGGTCTCGGTCACCTACCTCATCATGCTGTCGCTCATTCTGTCCGGCCCGCTGCAGATCGCCTTCACGCGCTTCATCGCCGACCGCCTGTTCGAGAAAAAGGAGAACGCGGTGCTGCCCAACTTCATGGGGGCGCTGCTGACGGTGATGGCGGCCAGCGGCGTGCTGGGCCTGCTGCTGGTGCTCACCCTGTTCCCCCACGAGAGCGACATCTACCGGATGCTGATGCTCGCCGGCTTCGTGATCCTCAACGGCATCTGGATGTCCACGCTGCTGCTGTCGGGGCTGAAGCAGTACAAGCAGATCGTCGGCATGTTCGCCTTCGGCTACACCGTCGTGGTGGCGAGCGCGCTCGCCCTGCGCAGTCTCGGCATGGAGGGGCTGCTGTTCGGTTTCGTGCTGGGCCACCTGGTGCTGCTGGTCGGCATGGTCACCATCATCCTGCGCAATTTCCCCTCCGACCGCCTGATCGCCTTCGGCTTCGCGCGGCGGGGCGCCATGTTCCCGGCGCTGATGGCCACCGGCCTGCTCTACAACCTCGCGGTATGGGCCGACAAGCTCATGTTCTGGTACGCCCCTGATACCGGGCAGGCCTCGATCGGTCCGCTGCATGCCTCACTGGTCTACGACCTGCCGGTGTTCCTTGCCTACCTCGCCATCATTCCCGGCATGGCGGTGTTCCTGATCCGCATCGAGACCGATTTTGTGGAGTATTTCGACAAGTTCTACACCGCGGTGCGCGAGGGCGGCTCGCTCGACACCATCGAGCGCAACCGCGACGAAATGATCTCGAGCGTGCGCCAGGGCCTGTTCGAGATCGTCAAGATCCAGACCATCGCCGTGCTGGTCGTCATGGTCGCGGGGCCGGCGCTGCTGAAATGGATCGGCATCTCCCAGCTCTATCTGTCGCTGCTCTACATCCAGGTGGTGGCGGCCGGGCTGCAGGTCGTCCTGCTCGGCATCCTCAACGTGCTGTTCTATCTCGACCGGCGGCGCGAGGTGGTGGTGTTGACGGGGCTGCTGCTGGTGGCGAACGTGGGGCTGACCGGCGCCACGCTGAAGTTCGGCGCGTACTGGTACGGCTACGGCTTCGCGTTCGCGCTGCTGGTGACGGTGTTTGTCGGGCTCCTGCTGCTGGAACGCAAACTCGAGACGCTGGAGTACGAGACCTTCATGCTGCAGTAGGGCCTGCGCCGCACAGGCGCCAGGGTTGGCGAGACCTGCCGCATGCACAGCCTCTTGGAGGCCTGCGACTACCAGTGGAAGTCCAAGTATGGCGGTATGGGCGCCTGCACTTCGTGATCTGCTTTATCTTTTCAGCTATTTTCCGTAATCTGCGCGACGGGAATTGGCCCACTGCGCTTGCAGTCATGAAGGTTTTATTCATCGTTCTGACTTTTTGTGCCGGCATGACGGGCGCCGCCGCGCAGGGGCTGCCCGCTTATTGCCAGGACGCAACGTTCCGCGAGCAATTGCGCGCGATCGGTCCAATGGTGTCAGTAGGCGCATCCACGTCCAGCGGCATGCTGGCGAAATCATTTCCGTTGCTGGCGGCCAACCAGCTCTGTTTGAACCAGAGTTCAGGCTACGCCTCGCTGCATACGTTCAGCAACAGATCCAAGTTTCCGTTTCTGAAAGAAACATTTATCGAACTGCGGCCCAAGGTGATCGTGGCATTCGATCACTTGCACCATAGCAGCAAGAGAAGGCGCTTCGACGCGGAAACCAGAAAATATCTCGACGCGGAAATCGCCATGCTGACGCTGGACTGCAGGCATCCGCTGATCGACTGCTCGCCAACGGGCGAATTCCACTTCGTCGAAAAAGAAAATTACCGGCCGGTCGTGCTGCTCGGCGACATCCATGCGTTCTACGCGGTGGATTGTTCCGGGATCGACCCGTTTCTGACCGCCGACAGCAGCGATCAGGATGTGGGCTGTCTCGAAGACTACGCCAACATCAACGCCTATCTTCGACAGAAAGCGCGCGAAAATCCCAGTCTGCACATCGTTCCGGTTGACGCGTTTTACCGTGACCTGCACCGTGGACTGCCGTTTGTGTACCAGATCGGCGGCAAATTCGGCAGCTTCTACACCAACGATATTTTCTGGGATTCCTGGCATCCCTGGTCCGAACCGGGCGCGCAGATTTTCGCCAATATGACGCTGGCGAAACTCAACGAGTTGATTGCAGCAGGACCAATACGGTCGGCCGTCAGCATTCCCTACATCGCCATCGACGATCAGTATTTCAAGCCGCACACCGGCATCGTGCTGATTCAGGACAGCGCTAACGCCATGCAGCCGGACCGATACCGCCGTCTGGTGACGGAAAGCGGCGCGGCAGTCCCGATCCTGTTTTCCGATCAAACCCGCGCTTTCCGCGCCGCACACGGCGACTGGGGAACTGTGCACGCCTTTGAGAGGGGCGCCAAACCTTTCGTGGATCGGGCGGGCAACAATCCGCTGGTGCTCCATATCAAAGACATCGCAGACAATGGCGACCTGTTGATCGCCAGCGAACAGTGGGCGCTGCTGCAAAAAGTGCTCGATGATCCGCGCAATCAACTACTCGGCGGCGTCATCGTCAACCGCGCGGGAGCGCCTTACTGACCAGTACACCAAATAGTGCGTAGTGCGTTAAAGGAGGGATGATCCCAAAGACTGATGCCAGGAGATTGGATGGAGCCACGCAAGGCCACCTGCGCAAGCTGGTGGTGAAGGCGGTGCGCGGTGGAATGAAGCAGACCGAAGCGGTGGTGACATTTGGCGTCAGCCTGCGGGCGGTAAGCAAATGGACGGGCTTGTCGCGCAACGGCGGTTTGAAAGCGCTGAAGCCGGGTAAACGGGGCCGGCGTTCTGGAAGCGGGCACTTGAACCCGCAACAAGCGGCGCGGATTCGCGCCCTGATCATCGGCAAGATGCCCGATCAGTTGAAGCTGCCGTTCTACCTTTGGACGCGGGCAGCGGTAGCGCGATTGATCGAGCGGAATTACGGCATCACCGTGTCGCTGACTTCGGTGGGCCGCTACCTCAAGGCGTGGGGCATGAGTGCGCAGAAGCCAGTGCGCCGCGCCTATGAACGGAATGATGAAGCGATTGCACGCTGGTTGCAGGAGGAATATCCGGCGATTGCCAAGGAGGCGAAGCGTGAGAGGGCGAAGATTTACTGGGGTGACGAGATGGGTTTGCGCAGCGACCATATCAGCGGAACCTGCTTCGCCCCGTTGGGGAAAACGCCGGTGGTGCGGGCGACTGGGCAACGCTTCGGCTGCAACATGATCTCGGCGATCACCAATCGCGGCGCGCTTTCCTTCATGGTGTATGAAGGCAAGTTTCAGAACCCGGTATTCATCGAGTTCATGAAGCGGATGCTCAAGCAGGTCAAGAGCAAGATATACCTGATCGTCGATGGCCATCCTGTGCATCGGTCGAATGCCGCAAAAAAGTATGTCGCTGACAACGCCAAACGTCTGCGCCTGATTCGACTGCCGGGATACTGCCCGGAATTGAACCCTGACGAATTGCTCAATCAGGATGTGAAAACCAGTGCGCTGGGCAAGAGCCGGCCCACCAACAAAGCGCAGATGGTCGCCGGCATTCGCAGTCATCTGCATCGTCGGCAAAAGCAACCGAAGGTCATTCAAAACTTGTTCCAAGAAAAGCATGTCCGTTATGCCGCTCGATAAAATCACGCACTATTTACCGGCCCCGTCAGTAAAACAGGCCGCTTGAACCGTCCTCCAGGCGCGCCGCTGTGGGCGGAAATCGGCTTCGGGCTACGCCCTCTGCCGATATCCGCCCACAATAGAAAAAGCGGACAATTCATGTGCTACGAAACCGGACAATTCTAAAAACCCGCGACACTCCCCGGAGGGTTTTGGAAATCTTTCAAAACAGGACACGCGCATGAGTGAACCCCGACAACCTGCCTCGCTGTCCGAGGTCGAGATCGACCGCCTGGAGGCCTTGCTCGAATCGCCCGCTTTCGGCGACAAGGCGATGATGCTCGACGCCATGCAGGGTTTTTTCTGCTCCATCGTGAGTGGGCCGGAACTGATCCTGCCATCGACCTGGCTGCCGGTGGTGCTGGGCGAGGACACGCAGCAGGTTCCCATGGAGGTGATGCGGGAGACGCTGGATCTCGTCATGCGCTTCTACAACGACGCCGCCCTGGCGCTGGACGGGGGGAAGGGCATCACGTTCATCCACTATCCGTCGGCCAGGGACGGTGGAGACGACTACGCGACCTGGTGCCAGGGCTATCTGGAAGGCGTCGATTGTTGGCCGGAGGCGTGGGAGGAAAGGGACGACGCGGACGCCGCGGACGAACTGCTATTCCCCATCGTCGCGCTGGCGGACGAGATGACCGAACAGGCGCGCCGGGGACTCAAGGCGGGGGAGTGGGAGCAACTGCAGAAGACCTGCCGCGAGGATTTCGTGAACGTCGTGTTCCGCATACACCACTACTGGCGGGCGCACCGGGACCAATCCCCGCCGGTGCGGCGCGCGGGACCGAAAGTCGGCCGCAACGAGCTCTGCCCCTGCGGCAGCGGCAAAAAGTTCAAACACTGCTGCGGCTCGCCGGGGGCGATGCATTAGGGCGCGCGTGGCCTGGCGCCTCCAAAGCAAAGGCCCCGCCGTCAGCGACGGCGGGGCCTTCATACCGCAATCAGGCGGGGCCTATTGCTTCCAGGCGAACACCAGGCGGTCGGGGTGCATGCCATCGAGCGTGACGAACTGCGTCTTCATCGTATTGCCGCGTTCCGCGCTGATCACGTACTTGCCGGCCGGCAGCTTCGCCAGCAGGAGCGGGCCCGCCCCCGTGGCGTTGAGGACGGTTTTGTCCGCGCTGTCGCGGATGTTCACGCGTACGTCGCCCAGCGCTTCGGTGCCCGACTTGTTCTCGCGCACGAAATGCAGCGTGAGCGCGTAGCGGTCGGCTTCCTGCTCCATCGCCTGCGCCTGGGTTTCGCGCATGCCGCCGGTCATGAACGCCACGCCGCCCTGTTGCTGCACGGACGGCAGTCCGGGGCCTTCGGCGGCGAAGGCGGGCGCCGTGGCGAGCGCGCCGGTAACGAGTGCTGCGGTAAGAAAACGTGACGCTTTCATGAGGGCTCCTCGATCGGTGGGCGGACGCCGGCCGGCTGCACGATGGCGACCGGGGCGGCCGGGGCGGCCGTGGCGGTTTGCCACAGCGGGCGCGATTCTGGAGCGGGCGCCTTAAGGCGGACTTAACGCCCGAACGGGCCAAGGCACGGAGCAACGGAGCAAGTGTGATTCTGCCGTGAACCGGCAGGTCGAAAAAACCGCTAGCGGAACTGGTTGCGCCGCCCGATCGCGGCCTCGACTTCGCGCTGGGCTTCGTCCACCGCGGTTTGCAGCTGGCGCTGCCGGTCCCAGTAATCTTCCCGCAGGCGAGAAAAGCCGGTAACGGTGCCGATGCGTTCAGCGGGCAGTGGTTCCTTGCCGGCGAGCTGCGCGGCTTTCGCGGCCTGCAGGGCCGCGTAGGCGGCGCTGATCTGCTGGCTGGCATCGGCCAGGCCGCGCGCGCGCGCGTGGGCATCGGTCTGCAACTGCTGTTGCGCCGTGCTGGCGGGCCCGCCCGTGCTCATCGGTCTGGTCGGCACGGCGATGGTTTCCACCAGCCGGGCCTGTGCGGGTGGGGCGTCGCTGAAGGTCACACGCCCGTTCCGGTCGACCGACCGGTAAGTGAGTTGTTCCTGCGCCGGAACCTGCAGAGGCAGACTGGCGATCAGGCCGGCCAGTCAGAGGGGCCGCCAGCGGAAAGAGTTGCGGTGCGCCACGCGGAAGTTCTCAGCGCACGTTGTTCAGCTGCTTCAGCGCGTTGTCGAGGTTGCCCTGCGCGCGCACCACTTCGGCCTGGAGCTTCCGCTGCCGCTCGTGGTAGGCGTCGGTCAGCCGGCTCGCGCCGCCGGCGGTGCCGATGCGTTCGCCCTCGATCGGCTCGACGCCGTTACGGGCCGCTTGCTGCGCCGCGGCGAGATTCTGCTGCCACTGCTGCGCTTCGGCATCGGCCGCCTGCCGCTTCTGCTCCCGCGAGAGGCCTTCCTGGAGGATTTGCTGGCGCTGCTGCTGGTTCTGGGACGAGGAGGATTCTTCGGTCCGCGACCCGCCCGTCCCGCCCGAACTACCGGACAGGGGCTTGGTATTGATCTGCAGGGGTTCGCTCTTGACCGCGCCGGGGGCGGGCTTCTCGCCGTAGACGACCTTGCCGTCCGGCATGGTCGACTTGTAGGTGGTCTGCGCCCACGCGCTGGCCGGTGCCGCCAGCGCGCACACGAGGGCGACGGCCGCGAGCGTGATCGGCGAGGACAACGGCAACGGCGGAATGGCGTGCTTATCCATGGGCTTATTGTAACGGGCCGTCGCGGCAGGCGGTTGACCCGCCGTACCCGGCACCGTGAACGATTCCGCGCCGCTGACCGGCGGTCGGTCCGGTGAGGCCGTAAAATGCCGGCATGTCCACGCCAGCCTTCGTCCACCTCCGCCTCCACAGCGAGTATTCGGTAACGGACGGGATCGTGCGGCTGGAGGACGCGGTGGCCGCAGCGTCGGCCGACGGCATGCCGGCGGTGGCGCTGACCGACCTCGCCAACGTGTTCGGCGCGATTAAGTTCTACAAGGAGGCGCGCGGCGCGGGCCTGAAACCCGTCATCGGCTGCGATCTCTGGATCGAGAACGACACCGAGCGGGACAAGCCGCACCGCCTGCTGGTCCTCTGCCAGTCCCGCGCCGGCTGGCTGCGCCTCGCCGTGCTGCTGACGCGCGCGTTCCGGGAAAACCAGTACCGGGGCCGCGCCGAACTGAAGCGCGCATGGTTCGGCGAGGCCACCACCGATGGCCTGATCGCGCTATCGGGTGCGCTGGCGGGCGACGTGGGCCAGGCGCTGGCGGCGGGCAATCGAACGGCGGCGGCAGCCTGCGCGCGGGCGTGGGCGGGGCTGTTCCCACGGCGCTACTACGTGGAACTGCAGCGGCTGGCGCCGGCAGGGCAGGCGCAGGAGGGCGCGGCGCTGCAACTCGAGCGCTACGTGCAGGCGGTTTTGCCGCTGGCCGCCGAACTCAAGCTGCCCGCGGTGGCGACGCACCCGGTGCAGTTCCTCACCGCCGACGAATTCGACGCGCACGAGGCGCGGGTGTGCATCGCGCGCGGCGAGATCCTGGCCGACCAGCGGCGGCCGCGACTGTACTCGCCCGCGCAGTACTTCAAGTCCCAGGCCGAAATGGGCGCGCTGTTCGCGGACCTCCCGCAGGCACTCGCCAACAGCGTCGAAGTGGCCAAGCGCTGCAACCTCACCTTCGAACTCGGCAAGTCCAAGCTGCCGCAGTTCCCGACGCCCAATGGCGAAAGCCTGGAGGACTATCTCCGGCACGCCGCCGGCAACGGTCTCGCGCAGCGGCTCGTGCGCCTGTATCCGGACGAAACCAAGCGTGCGGAGCAGACGCCGGTTTACCAGCAACGCCTCGAATTCGAGATCAATACCATCCAGCAGATGGGTTTCGCCGGCTACTTTCTCATCGTGGCCGATTTCATCAACTGGGCGAAGAACAACGGCGTGCCGGTTGGTCCGGGACGCGGTTCGGGCGCGGGCTCGCTGGTGGCCTACTCGCTGGGCATCACCGATCTCGATCCCCTGCGCTACGACCTGCTGTTCGAACGCTTCCTCAATCCCGAGCGCGTGTCGATGCCCGACTTCGACATCGACTTCTGCCAGGAAGGGCGCGACCGCGTCATCGAATACGTGCGCGGCAAGTACGGCACGGACAGCGTGTCGCAGATCGTCACCTTCGGCACCCTGGCGGCGAAAGCCGTCGTGCGCGACGTCGGGCGCGTGCTGGACCTCGGTTTCAACTTCTGCGACCAGTTCGCCAAGCTGATCCCCTTCCAGCCGGGGCGGCTGACGACGCTGCACCGGCGCAAGGGCGAGCCGGAACCCAACGTCATCTACGCCCGCGAAGTCGAACCGCAGATCAACGCGCGCGAAAAAGACGAGGAGGAGGTCGCGCGCCTGCTCGAACTGGCGGAGCGGCTGGAGGGGCTCACGCGCAACGTCAGCATGCACGCGGGTGGCGTGCTGATCGCGCCGGGCAAGCTCACCGATTTCTGCCCGCTCTACGTGGCCGAGGGCGCGGAGGCGCCGGTTTCGCAGTTCGACATGAAGGACGTCGAAGCGGTGGGCCTCGTCAAGTTTGACTTTCTGGGCCTGACGACGCTGACCATCCTCGACTGGGCGCAGCGCTACGTGCGCAAGCTCGATCCCGCCGCCCACGTGCAGCTCGATGAAATCCCGCTCGACGACGCGCCGACCTACCAGCTGTTCGCCGCCGCCGACACCACCGCGATCTTCCAGTTTGAATCGCGCGGCATGCGCGAACTGCTGAAGAAGGCGCGGCCCGACCGCTTCGAGGATCTGATCGCGCTCGTCGCGCTGTACCGGCCGGGCCCGATGGACCTGATTCCCGAGTTCGTCGAGCGCAAGCACGGCAAGCGCGTCGAGTATCCGGACCCGCGCGTGAAGCCGATCCTGGAGCCCACCTACGGCATCATGGTCTACCAGGAGCAGGTGATGCAGATGGCGCAGGTCATCGGCGGCTACTCGCTCGGCGGTGCCGACCTGCTGCGTCGCGCGATGGGCAAAAAGCTGCCCGAGGAGATGGCCGAGCACCGCGGCCTGTTCACCGAAGGCGCGGCCAGGAACGGCGTCTCCGAACCGAAGGCGCGGTCGATCTTCGACCTGATGGAGAAATTCGCCGGCTACGGCTTCAACAAATCGCACGCGGCGGCCTACGCGCTGGTGGCGTACCACACCGCCTGGTTCAAGGCGCACCACGCCGCCGCCTTCGCCGCCGCCAACTTGTCCGCAGTCATGGGCGACACCGACAAGGTGCAGCTGTTCGTGGACGATCTGCGGGTGCACGGCCTGAAGCTGGTCGCGCCGGACGTCAACCGTTCCAGCTTCCGTTTCGAGCCGCTCGACCGCGAGACGATCGAATACGGGCTGGGCGCGATCAAGGGCACCGGCGAGTCCGCGATCCAGTCCATCGTGCAGGGACGCGCCGATTCCCTATACAAGAGCCTGTTCGATTTCTGCGAGCGCGTCGACCGGCGCCTCGTGAACCGGCGCGTGGTCGAGGCGCTGGTGCGCGCCGGCGCCTTCGACAGCCTGGCGGAAGGCGGGCGCGAGGCGCGCGCGGCCATGCTGGCCTCGGTCGGCATCGCCCTCGAACGCGCGGAGCAGATCTCCGCGGCCGAGGGCCAGAACAACCTGTTCGGCGACGCGCCGGAGGCGCGCGGCGATACCGTGCTGGCGGCAACACCCGGCTGGAACGCGCGCGACCGCCTGGCCAACGAAAAGCTCGCGCTGGGGTTCTATCTCTCGGGTCATCCGTTCGAGGGGTACCGCAGGGAATTCTCGCGTTTCGTGCGCCAGCGCCTGGACCAGCTCCAGCCGCGCAACGAACCGGTGCTGCTCGCGGGCGTGGTGCACAGCATGCGGACGCAGATGACGCGCCGCGGCAAGATGGCCGTACTGACACTCGATGATGGTTTTGCCCGCGTGGAAATGACGGTGTTCAACGAGGTCTGGGAGCAGGCGCGGGCGTGGCTGAAGGAAGACCAGGTGCTGCTGGTCGAAGGCAAGGTCGCGCACGACGAATTCAGCGGCGGGCTGCGCATCTCGGCGGAGAAGATCTTCGACCTTGCGGCGGCGCGCGCGCGCTTCGTGCGTGGCATGCGCATCCGCTGCAACGGGCAGTCCTCGGGGCAGCGCCTGAAGGAACTGCTGGCGCCGTACCGCAACGGCCCCTGCCCGGTCACCGTGGAATACACCAACCGCAACGCGACCTGCGAGATCGAGCTCGGCCCGGAATGGCGGGTGAAGCTGGAAGACGGCCTGCTGGAGTCCCTGGCTGGATGGGTATCGGATGAAAACATCGAGGTCGTCTATCAGTAAGCCGCGTTACCTCCCGGTCCGGCCCGCACTGGCGGCGGTACTGCTGGCCCTGACGTCCGTCGCGGGCGCCGATGAGGCCACCTGGAAGGTGCTGACCGAACAGTCCCGCAAGCACCAGAGCGTCGAAAACTTCGGGCAGGCCGAGAAGTTTGCGCGCGAGGCGGTGTTCGAGGCGGAGAAGTCCTTCGGCGAGAACGACGCGCGCACCGCGGACAGCCTCGATGCGCTCGCGCGCATCCTGGTGTTCTCGGGCAAACCGGTCGAGGCCGAGATCCACTGGCGGCGGGTGCTGCGGATCCGCGCGGCCGTGCTCGGCCCGGATTCCAGGACGCTGGCGATCACCTACGTCAACATTGCCGCTGCACTGATCCACTCGAACCAGATCACCGGGCAGGAGGCGGAGGCCATGTTGTCGCGGGCGCTCGGCATTTTCGAGAAAACCGATGGGCGGGAGTCGGACATGTACGCCGCCGCCTTGTCCCAGCTCGGCTCGGCGCGCATGCTCGTTGGCCAGTATGCCGCCGCCGAGGAGGCGCTCAAGCAGGCGCTGGCGATCCGCGAGAAGCGGAACGGCCCGAAATCCCTTGAGGTCGGCCGCACGCTGAACAACCTGGCTTTGCTGAACGATGTGCAGGGCAGAACGGAAGAGGCCAAGGCGTATCGCCAGCGTTCGCTGGAGATCCTGCGCAACGCCGCGGTGGAGATGAAGAAGTAGCTATTGCGTCGGCAGCACCACAAAGTCCGCGAAGCATCCCTCGGCGGGACCGGTGCGAACGTTGCTAACCTTGCCCGCCGGCGGTCCTTCATGCGCCCACGCCATGATCCGTTCGACCGCGGCGGGTGCACCCTGCACGACTGCTTCGACCGTGCCGTCGCGGCGGTTGCGCACCCAGCCGGTGACGCCGGCGGCCCGGGCCTCGCGTGCCATGTGCAGGCGAAAGCCCACGCCCTGCACGCGTCCGGCGACGAACAGGTGGTGGCTCACGATCGGGCCGTTGGCCGTGGGATCCGACATCCCGTTATCCTATAGCGCATTGAGGGAGGAAAACGTTTGAAACCATTTCGGGACCGTCTGGCCCTGCACACGTGGACGCTCGACACCACGCCGCTTGCTGACGTCCTGCGCGTCGCGCAGCAGGCGGGCTGGAACGCGGTAGAGCTGCGGCGGGTCGATTTCACGCGCGGCTACGATGCCGGCCTGACGAACGAGCAGGTGCTCGCGCTGGTGCGCGCCAGCGGCCTTAAGGTCGGCATCGTGGGCACCGAATACGGCCTGCTGTTCGCGCAGGGCGCGGAACTCAAGCGTCTGTTCGACGTGCTCGCGCAGACCTGCGCGAATGCGGTGGCGCTGGGGTGCAACATGCTCATGCTCGCGCCGGGGCCCAACACCGGGACTGTGGCGGAGGCGGCCGCGAATCTGCGAACCGCCGGCGAGATCGTGCAGGCGCACGGCGTGCGCCTCGCGCTGGAGTTCAGCGCGGGCCACGACGTGATCAACCATCTGGCGGTGGCGCGCGACATCATCGCGCGGGCGAATCACCCGCACTGCGGGCTGCTGCTAGACGCCTACCATCTCGAACGCACCGGCGGCGGGGGGCGCGGCTTCGCGGGCGTGGCGTCGGAAGAGATCTTCGCCTTCCAGTACAGCGACGTGCCGCCGACGCCGCTGACGGGTGACCGTCGTCCGGTGGACCGGCTGGCGCCAGGCAAAGGCGTTATCCCCTGGGGCGACGTACTCGGGCTGTTGCGCGAGAAGGGCTACGCGGGTTACCTGAGCTACGAAGCGCCGAATCCGGCGCACTGGAGCCGACCGCCGCTGGAAGTGGCGCGCGAAGGGGTGGAATGCATGCGGGCGCTGCTGGCCGGCAACGAATGAACGGCTCCCTGTGAATCTCCGCCAGTTGCGCAGCCTGTGCGAGATCGTCGACCACGGCCTGCGGATCTCCGACGCGGCCGGGTCGCTGCACCGTTCCCAGCCCAGCGTCACGCGGCAGATCCAGGAGCTGGAGAAGGAACTGGGCGTCGACGTTTTTCTGCGCCGACGCAACCGCATTCTCGAAATCACGCCCCAGGGGCAGGAAATCCTCCGCATCGCCCGCCGTATGCTGCTCGACGCCGACAACCTGCAGAAGGTGGGCGCGGAGTTCGCCAAAGTGGGGCAGGGCAGCCTGGTGGTGGCGACCACGCATACGCAGGCGCGTTACACGCTGCCCAACGTCATCCGGGCGTTCAAGGAAGCCTACCCCGGCGTGAATCTGAGCCTGCGCCAGGGCACGCCGACGCAGTGCTGCGAACTGGTCGCCGGCAACCGCGTCGATTTCGCCATCTGCACGGAGGTCGAGGAGAAATTTGAAGGCGTGCTGCAGGTCCCGTGCTACCGGCTCAACCGCAGCGTCATCACGCCGCCCCGGCATCCGCTGTTGCGCGTGAAGCCCCTGACGCTGGAAGCCATCGCCCGCTATCCGGTGATCACGTATGAGCAGGGTTTCAGCGCGCGCGGCATCGTCAACAAGGCGTTTGCGGACCATGGGTTGAAGCCCAACGTCGTGCTAAGCGCGATCGACGCGGACGTGAGCAAGACCTACGTGCACAGCGGGATGGGCATCGCCATCCTGGCCACCATCGGCTTCGATGTGGCGCGGGACACGCATCTGCGGCGGATCGACGCGCGGCAGCTGTTCAAGTCG
>Ga0105044_10000111_pt1 | contig 85874 bp, 63 predicted proteins | sample MAT01_FD_78092 | JGI IMG/M metagenome (GOLD analysis project Ga0105044, IMG submission 78092) | Freshwater microbial communities from Lake Fryxell liftoff mats and glacier meltwater in Antarctica - MAT-01 | ecosystem: Environmental > Aquatic > Freshwater > Ice > Liftoff microbial mat | place...
AATAAATACTCTATTCTACTCGGCTTTCAATAATTTTTTCCAATGCGTACATTTCGTCACGCAATCTTGCAGCTTCTAAAAAGTCCATATCTTTTGCTGCTTGAAGCATTTTTTTCTTGGCATTAACAATAGCTTTTTCAAGTTGTTGTTTGCTCATTAAATGTACTACTGGATCGGCAACCATTCCAAGTGAAATTCTATCTTGTGGTTCTATGTATGGTTGTGGGTCATCTTTTCTTGCACCTTGACCAATATTATGTTTGAAGATATCTTCAGTAGATTTTAAAATTGTTGTCGGAGTGATATTATGTTCAATGTTGTAAGTAATTTGTTTCGCGCGTCTTCTTTCTGTTTCTTCAATTGTCCTTCTCATGCTTTCCGTTAATTTATCAGCATAAAAAATAACTTTCCCATTTGAGTTTCTTGCAGCACGTCCTGCAGTTTGTGTTAAGCTTCTGGTATTGCGTAAAAAACCTTCCTTATCAGCATCCAAAATAGCCACTAACGATACTTCAGGCAAGTCTAACCCTTCACGTAATAAATTTACGCCCACCAGCACATCAATTTTACCTAATCGCAAATCGCGCAATATTTCCACTCGCTCTAAGGTTTCAACTTCGCTATGAATATATTTACATTTTACGCTCATCTTTAATAAATACTTCGACAATTCCTCAGCCATTCTTTTAGTAAGCGTAGTTACTAAAACGCGTTCATTCTTTTTAACTCGTTCATCTACTTCGTGCAACAAATCATCAATTTGATTTAATGAAGGACGAATTTCAATTGGCGGATCAAGCAATCCTGTTGGACGAACAACCTGTTCAACAATTACACCTTCGCTTTGCTTTAATTCAAAATCGGCAGGCGTTGCACTAACATAAATTGTTTGATTGAGCAATCCCATAAATTCATCGAAATTTTGTGGCCGGTTATCCATTGCACTTGGCAAACGGAAGCCATACTCTACGAGGTTCATTTTTCGTGCACGGTCTCCACCATACATAGCACCAACTTGCGGAATAGTAGCATGACTTTCATCCACAACCAGTAAATAATCGTCTGGGAAATAATCAATTAAACAGAATGGGCGCTGGCCTGATTTTCTTCTATCAAAAAATCGGGAATAATTTTCAATTCCAGAACAATAGCCAAGTTCTTTTATCATTTCAATATCAAAATTAACGCGTTCACTCAAGCGTTTTGCTTCGATATACTTTCCGATACTTTCAAAATAAGTAACCTGCGCATCCATCTCGGCATGAATTTCATGAATAATGGATGGTAAAATATCGCGCGGTGCGATGTATAAATTGGCAGGAAATATTGCAATATTTTGTTGCTTCTCGGTGCTTTTTCCTGTGTCGGGATTAAATATTTCAATTTCTTCAATTTCATCACCAAAAAAGGTAATACGATATCCGTAGTCAGCATAAGCTAGAAAAATATCAACTACATCGCCATTCACTCTGAAATTACCTCGTTTAAATTCCAATCCTGCTCTTGAATAAAGTGAATCCACTAAACGATGTAATAAAAAGTTACGCGAAATTTTATCTCCAACATTTACGCGAACTATACTTTCTTTAAATTCAGTGGGATTACCCATGCCATATATACAAGAAACCGTAGCTACAACTATTACATCTCTTCTACCACTTTGCAAACTAGAACTAGTTTTAAGCCTCAGTTTCTCAACTTCAGCATTTATTGCTAAATCTTTCTCAATAAAAGTATCAGTAGTTGAAATATAGGCTTCGGGCTGGTAATAATCGTAATAACTCACAAAATACTCAACCGCATTTTCAGGAAAAAACTGCTTGAATTCTCCGTATAATTGTGCCACTAATGTTTTATTGTGCGACAAAATAAGCGTTGGTTTCTGGGTTTGCTGAATTACGTTTGCAATTGTAAAGGTTTTTCCACTTCCCGTTACTCCCAAAAGCACTTGCGCAGGTTCGCCCTGCAACACACCTTCCGTTAATTGCCTGATTGCCTCCGGTTGGTCTCCCGTGGGCACAAACTTGCTGGTAAGTTTAAATTCCATAAATAATCCCTTAGTAAAAGCTAATTGAACCTCAAATATAAGCACCTAAAAGGACTGCTTAATGTTAAAACATATAAAAGCTAAATTCGTTTCCTTAACTTTGCACAAAATTAATTTATGCGTTTTAGAGATATTACATCAATTACTGGAATGGGCGGCTTGTATAAAATGGAATCGCACAAGCCATCAGGACTCATTGTTACTTCGTTAACAGAAGGATGGACAAAATTTGTTTCCAATCGCGAAAACCTGTTTTCACCACTCGATAATATTTCCATTTATACTGCTGATGATACGGTTGAATTATTGGACGTGCTGCTTAAAGCGTTTGCTCAAAAAGAAAGCAATCCACCAATTGATGCCAAAAGTGATAATGCTGCGTTATCAGCATATTTTGAAAAAATTTTGCCTGAGTATGACAAGGAAAAAGTGCATATCAGCGACATTAAAAAGTTTATAAAATGGTTTCAGATTCTAGATGAAAAAGGCGTCTTACAAACTGAATTGGAAGAGAAAGAAAAGGAAGCTGCTGAAACAAAAGAAACTGAAGCAACCGAAGAAAAAGCTTAACTAACCTCACTATTTAAACTTAGCGGAAGCAAGAGAATTCGCAACATTTAATAGTTTGTAATAAAATTAGGTGTTTCCCTCAAATAACATATTCTTTTCGAATTGTTTGCGACACTGGTTTAAGCCCAACTAAATTAATAATTTGGTTTATTTTGATTAAACTTTCAGTGGTTCACTAATTAACAACCATTACTTTACGATATAAAAAAAACCGGAATGCCGGTTTTTTTTATATCTGATTATGAACAATAAATTATCGCTTAAAAAATTGTTTTATTTCCTTACCTTGTTCATTAGCAACACGTACAAAATACATTCCTGCAGTTAATTCCTCGATTGGAATTAAAAATGCTCCATTTGAAGTAGCGTAAGTATTTGAAGTAACCAATCTGCCATTTAAATCTATAATATCTATCGAAATACCGTCATTTTGTGGCGTAGAAACAGTTATTAAAAGTTCGTTTTGAGATACAGAAGCAATATCGTAACGAATTTGATTTAATGCTTCAATTGAAACTGGATTATTCGTTGGGTCTTCTGTAACTGCAACAAACGAAGTATAAATTCTATCGCCTGAGGCATTATCACCATCATTACTTGCGTTAACTGCTACATAAAATGTAACCGGTCCATTTGATTCAACAGGAGTCCAGTTAAATGTCCATGTTCTGGTATCGGCTCCGTTAGTGCCTGTGGAAGTATGTGTAATATACTTACCTGCTCCAACCAATTTTGTATCTGTTGCATTAATTAGTGCTATTTCACCCATTAAATCTCCGTCGGTATTTTGTGGCGACGCCTGAAATCCAAACTCTTCAATTCCGGCTTCGTCAATTGTTACAGACACTAAATAAGTAATACCCGTTAAATAGCCTGTTGCAGGCACGTTGGTAGTAATTAAGTCCTCTCTTGCAGATGCAGAGCCCGTATGACATGACGTGCGCGCGCATGATTGACCATCGCCAAGAGAGCCTGTGTTACCTGATGGTGCACCATCTTGTTTGGCATAACCAATTGAACTAAGTCCAGTTAGAATAACCACTGTAAAAGTGATGAGGAGTAAATGTGTAAAGTTTAGTTTTTTCATTTTCGTTGCCTGTTAATTTTAAGAATTTAAAATTGCAAAAAACACATGCGTGTTTATACATATAATTACAAAAATGACAAATTAATTACAGTAATTCAAATTGCACCCGCATTTAGGATTTGATCTGCAGCTTTTCCGGCGCTTACTTTATGAATGATATGCTCAACCTTTCCTTTTTTGTTGATAATAAAAGTAATGCGATGAATAGTAGAAATAATCCTACCCATAAATAATTTATCACCAAATACGCCGTAGGCTTTTACTATTTTCATATCGGTATCGGCAAGTATTATGAATGGGAGTTTATATTTATTAGCAAATTTTTTCTTAGATGGTACAGGGGCGTGCGAAACGCCAATAATAATATATCCAGCTTTTTTTAATGCTGCAAAATTATCGCGCAGATTACAGGCTTGCTTTGTGCAAGTTTCAGTATCGTCGTTTGGATAAAAGTAAATAACAAACTGCTTTCCCTTTAAATCAGCAGATGAACAAATATTTCCATCTTGATCTAAGGCTTTAAAGGCAGGTGCTTTATCGCCAATCTTTAAATGTGTAATAGATAATAATGCTGGCATCTAATTTTTAGAAATTGGGCCGTAAATGAGAAGTGGCATAAAACGCCGTGATGTGTTTTACAGCTTCATCAGGATTATCTGTTATATAAAATAAATCTAGGTCTTCTTCGCTGATGTTGTGTTCTTTGTTCAACATTGTTTCACGCACCCAGCTCATTAAACCTTTCCAATAGCTTTTACCCACCAATATTACGGGAACGCGTTCAATTTTATGGGTTTGAATTAAGGTGAGTGCTTCGAACATTTCGTCGAGCGTTCCAAAACCACCTGGCATAAAAATAAATGCTTGAGCATATTTTACGAGCATTACTTTGCGCACGAAAAAGTATTTAAAATTTATCAACTTATCAGCGTCAATATAAGGATTATGGCTTTGCTCATAGGGTAATTCAATATTTAGTCCTACCGATTTACCACCTTCTTTGTAAGCGCCTTTGTTACCAGCTTCCATAATACCCGGGCCACCACCTGTTATAATACCAAAACCTTCGTGTACGAGTTTAGCTGCAATTTGTTCAGTTAATTTGAAATATTTATTGTCTGGCTTAGTCCTTGCTGAACCATAGATGGAAACGCAGGGGCCAATCTTGTCCATGGTTTCAAATCCGTCAACAAATTCAGCCATAATTTTAAACATTCTCCAACTAGATTGTGCGCTTAGTTCTGTCCAATCCTTTACTTTTATTAATTTCTTTTTACGATATTTCTCAGCCATATATTTATAATTGTATTTGCTGTTTAGAGCGGTTTGAGGTTGAAATTAGGTATAATCCCACAAAAGTCAAAATTCCATTAATTAATAATAACTCATATCCAATTTGATATCCATTAAACAGTTCCTTAGAATTAATATTAAGGTAATAGGAAATAAACGGTGGAATCAAGCAAACTAATAATACGGCCTTATCTAAAATATTGCGTTTAGTTATAATTCCAAAAGCGAATAATCCTAATAAAGGCCCATATGTATATCCTGCAACAGCAAAAACCTGGTTAATTACAGCATCATTATTAATTGCATTAAATATTACAATAACTACAAGTAACAAAACTGCAAATAACACATGCACGGTATGGCGTTGCTTTTTATGTTTAGCACTTTCCTGTTTAGACACATCCCAACCCAAAATATCGATACAAAAGGATGTTGTTAAGGTGGTTAAAACTGAATCGGCACTAGAAAATGTTGCTGCGGCAATTCCCAAAATAAATACAACAGCTGCAAAAGTGCCTAACTGATTTAGTGCCAAAATCGGGAATAAATGATCTGTTCTTCCTGGTGCGGTAATTTGCATCACGTCAATATATTCATATAACAATGCCCCTAATGAAACAAATAGTAAATTAATAAAAACTAGCACCACACTAAACCAAATTATATTTTTTTGTGCTTCAGGTAAAGTGCGCATACTCAGGTTTTTTTGCATCATATTCTGGTCCAAGCCAGTCATAACGATAGCAATTAATGCGCCGCTTATAAATTGTTTCCAGAAATAATTTGGTGCATTCACATCCCAAAAAAATATTTGATTATGCTCGCTATGCAAAACAGTATTAACTAGGCCTGTGAAATCGAGATTGAGTGCCCCTGCAATTGCAACAATCGAAAGAATAACGCCCATTAAAAGAAACGAAGATTGCAGCGTATCGGTCCAAACTAATGTTTTAATTCCACCTCGATAAGTATACAATAGAATTAAAGCAATCACTATAGCAACGGTAACCTCAAAAGGGACGTTCCACTGTTCAAAAATAAACAATTGTAGCACAGTTGCTGAAACATACAATCGAAATGCGGCACCAACTAATCTCGAAACAATAAAATAAAAGGAACCGGTTTGCTGTGCATTTTTCCCAAATCGCTCACCAAGATATGTATAAATTGACGTGAGGTTCATGCGATAATACAATGGCAATAAAACCATTGCAATAACATAATATCCGAGTAGATATCCAATAACAATTTGCATGTATCCAAATTGCTGGGTGGCCACATTACCTGGCACAGAAACAAATGTAACACCGCTTAACGAATCGCCAATTAGTCCAAATGCAACAGCATACCAAGGTGATGATTTGTTGCCAAGATAATAAGCGCCTTGACTTGTTTTACGTGATGTAAACCATGAAATGGTAAACAAGCATAAAAAATAGATGATGAGTAATACGAGAAAAAACCAAGTTGACATCGTATGAATTTAAGTAGGCAAATTAAGTTGATTTTTTAGAACCCAACTAAAGGTTATAAACATAAAAAAACGGAAGGCCTTTTGGGTCTTCCGTTTAAAAATATTTTGGCATTAATTATCTTCTCTTTTTAGGTTTATTGATGTGTCGAGGTCCTGGGCAACCTAGCATACTTTTAGTGCTTGTTTTGAAACCTTCTTCAATACCTTTTATCATATTGCGACTAAAAGTAACTCCAAGCCACATGTACCAATCTGTATTTGTTGGATCACCTCTCCAATCGTTATTTTGATAATCGAATGGTTCTCCGAGTAAATACTCACCGCTTCTGTTAGAAAGGTTATACGCATCTATACCATTTGCCTCTATTAGCAAATTGCGGTCAACATAAGTTTTGCTAACATCATCAAGATAATCGGTAAATGTCCATCGTGCACCATATTCTACCCCAAGGTTCCATCGTTCGGTAAGTGCATATTTAAATCCAATGCCCATAGGAATCGCAAACTGGTAGAGGCTATATTTTTCGCGGTAAGGGAAAATTTCCATCCCTTGCCCTTCGGTTCCCAGTGGTTGCAAATCGTACCATTCGCCTTCATAATAGGCTTGAGGATTATAATGGAAACCTGCTAAACCTGCGTAAACGTAAGGTGAATATCGCTGCCTAAACTCAACAGGTCGAAACCCGAGTATGTTATATTCGAAAGTAAAAGCTACTTCAGTAACGCTGGAAGTAAAACTAAGATTACGTGCATTTAGGCTAGCTCTGCTGCTGTTCTTGTCGGCAGCAGAAATGGTTCCACTGTAAACATTGAACTTAACACCCATTCTATGGTCTAGGTTATATTTAATAAAACCACCATAAGCAGGATTTGATTCTTTAGCTACAACATAATCATGTGTGAGGTCGCCATAGTAATTAGCAACACCACCCATCAAGCCCACTTCAAAATAGGACATCTGAGCCGACACAATGCTGGAAAGAAAAAGAAAACTGAGGAGTTGAACTATCTTCATCCGATGGTTAATTGTTATTTAAAAACAAAAATAAGGTTTTGTTGGATATTTCGGAAGAAACTACCAATTAATATAACTCAAATATGACCGTTTTATTGTGCAAAAGTTAAAAAATATAATCATCGAGCCTGTTTCGAGGCCTAAAGTTTTTGATTAATACCTGGGCAAGACATTTTTTTCCTAGATTTTTTAAGCCCTGGTTTTTTAGGATTGTCGCTATCCTTATACTTCCTAGATTCCCAGCCCTTAACTTCAATATTTCGTGAAATGGTAACACCTGTAAAGATGTACCAATCCTTGTTTGTATCGTCGCCCCTATACTTTTTATCATCGCGAAGCACTTCAATTCCACCATTTACTTCATCGGTTCTGTTAGAGAGTTGCCAAGCAATATCACCATTGTCGGCCAATAAAATTTCCTTTGCAATGTATGTGGTACTAACGTCATCGAGGTAGTCGGTAGTTGTTTTTCGATAACCCATTTCAAGCCCAACATTCCAGTGTTTCGTAATTGAACCTTTTAAACCAAACCCAATTGGATAGGCATACTGTGTTAATTTATAAGGAACACGGTCTGGATATGCGGGATTTCCCTGACCCTCAGTACCTAGTGGTTGTAAGTCGTACCAAACCCCATTGTAATTGGCTCTTGGGTTAAAATGATATAATGATATTCCAAAAAACAGGTAGGGCGACATGATGTTCCATTTATATTTTGGATTATATTTTTTAAGGAAAAGTTCAAAATATAAAGAGGCTTCTTGAATTGGAGTTGTAAAACTGAGATTACGCTGTTGCTTCCATTCTTCGGTTGAGTTGTTATCACTGCCAGAAATGAGTCCAGTATACAGACTCCCTTTAAATGCGAACCAATAATTCATGTTATATTTATAAAAAACACCAAAAGAGCCATGCGTTTCAGCAGGTACAAATGCAACAGGTGCCAAATCCCCTTGGTAATTACTAACGCCGCCAAACACACCAACTTCAATATATTGTTGCGCTTGTACATAACTAAATAGCACCCCTAATAACAGGAATAAAACAGTTCTTTTCATTAACTTGATTGATGCCATTTGGGTTTTATACTATATACAAATATGCAATATAATTTGAATAACTCAATGGTATCGGGCACAAAAGTAGATAAATTTATGCTTACTGCACATGTCACATTTCTGTATATCTGCACTAATTAATGCAATTGTGTCTATTTTTGCGAATACCAATTCTATTTATGAAGTCTAAAAAGATAGCTTTAATACTAGCATTAACAGGCGGCAGCGCTGGAGCCGATAGATTCTATTTAGGCCAGAACAATGCGGGGTGGTTAACTCTTCTGGGTTTTTGGGCTGTGTTACCAGGGGCCATTTTTGCAATAATAAAGTTTAACATATTTCCTAACTGGGAGCCGTTTTTATTAGCCCGATTTGCACTCCCAATCGTGTTTCACCTAGTAGCAACTGGCAGATATATGGTAATAAGTGATGAAAAATTCATGTCACAAGATGTATCAAAAAGTAAAACTTTTATACTTACTATTGCTTCATATGCAATTGCCGCGCTCCTAATAATAGGTGGAAACAGATTGCTCAACGGGGCAAAAATGGTTGATATTATCACTGCTGAAGCAAGTGTCACACTATCTGCCGAAAAAATGTCGCAAGAGTTCCGTTTTGACGAAGAAGCTTACAGAAAAAAGTATGACCAAGAGGTACTACAAGTAGAAGGCATTGTAAGCGAAACTGGAAACGATTTTGAAGTAGGCCCTTATTTTGCATTACAAGGTCATAATAACGACCCTTTTGGGATTAAATGTTACTTTATTCAGGCAAACATTGGTGACGCCGAGCTGGCAAAAATGGGTGATAAAATAGTAATAAAGGGACTTGCAAATGGCAATAAGTTAGAAAATTGCAAAGTGATTAGCGTTAATGGGAAACCGGAATAAATAACAATAAACCATAATAGCAACTTAGTGAATTTACCTTCTCAGTGGATGGAACAAGCGGTTACAGCTTTTGCAAAATTGCCGGGTATAGGTAAAAAAACTGCCTTGCGATTAGTACTTCATTTGTTAAAGCAAAGAAATGAAGATGTTCAAGATTTTGCTGCTTCAATCTTGAAGTTAAAAACTGATATTTATTTTTGCCCGAACTGTAATAATATTTCAGACCACGTTAATGCCTTATGTGCTATCTGCAACAACGGAAAACGCAATCATAAAATAATATGTGTAGTTGAAAGTCTTCGAGATTTAATTGCCATTGAAAATACCAATCAGTTTTTTGGCGAATACCACATCATTGGCGGAGTAATTTCACCCATGGAAGGCGTTGGTCCTGAAAATTTATATCTACCAAAGTTGATTGAAAAAGCCAATTCCGGAAACTTTACTGAACTAATAATGGCATTAAATCCTAATATTGAAGGGGATACTACCATTTTTTATATCACCAAAAAAATAACCAATACCCAAATAAAAATAACTACCATTGCAAGAGGCATTTCTTTTGGTGGAGAGTTGGAATATACTGATGAACTTACCCTTGCCCGCGCGTTAGCAACCAGAAGGCCATTTGAAAACTATTTGCACCAAAACGAATGATTAAACTTTCAGTAATCATAGTTAATTACAATGTCAAGTATTTTCTTGAACAGGCTGTTTTGTCGGCATTAAAAGCGTGCGAAAAAATTAGTGCGGAAATTATCATTATCGACAACCATTCGGTTGATGGCAGTGTTGAGTTCATGCAACAAAAGTTTGTAAATCAACCTGTCCAAAAAACATCAGTTCAAATAATTGCCAATACAAAAAATACAGGATTTTCGGTTGCCAACAACCAAGGAATAGCCATTGCAAAAGGCGAATACATTTTATTATTAAATCCTGATACGGTTGTTGAAGAAGACACTTTTGAAAAGTGTATCGTATTTATGAATAGCCATCCTGAGGCGGGCGCACTTGGCGTTAAGATGATAGACGGGAAAGGCAATTTTTTACCAGAGAGCAAACGTGCATTTCCTAACCCTGAAGTTGCATTTTATAAGGCTTTCGGACTGGCAAATTTATTTCCAAAATCAAAAATATTCGGTAAATATCATTTAGGCTATCTCGATGAAAACGAAACAAATGAAGTAGATGTTTTAGCAGGAGCTTTTATGTTAATACGCAAATCGGTATTAGATAAAACAGGTTGGCTTGATGAAGATTTTTTCATGTATGGTGAAGATATCGATTTGAGCTACCGCATAGTTAAAGCTGGATATAAAAATTATTATTTCCCAGAAACTAGAATTATACATTATAAAGGTGAAAGCACGAAAAAGGCGAGCTTTAATTATGTAAAAATGTTTTATAATGCGATGAAAATATTTGCTTTAAAACATTTCCAAGGTCGGCGAGCGGGCATGTTTGTTTTATTGTTAAATTTCGCTATTTATTGCAGAGCATTTATTGCAACTTTTATGCGGTTAGTTACAAAACTAGCAATGCCATTATTCGATGCAATAGTGCTGTTTTGCGGCCTTATTTTAGTAAAAGAATATTGGGAATATTATATAAAATATATTGAAGGTGGGCAGTATCCGATTACCTACTTAATTGTAAATATTCCACTATATATATGCATATGGTTATTGAGTATTTATTTAAGCGGAGGTTACGACCGCAATTCAAATATTTCGCGGATAATACGAGGCGTTTTCTGGGGTACAATTGTAATTGCTGCAGTTTATGGCTTTTTACCAGAAATGTATCGATTCTCTAGAGGTATGATTATAGCAGGTGCTGCGTTCAATACTTTATTAATAATTGCATTCAGATCAATTTTACATTTTATTAAATACCGTAATTTTAGATTTGGAGAAACGCCTGAAAAAAAGATTCTAATTATAGGTAATAATGCAGAAACCGAGCGCGCGCATCAGTTGCTAAATCAATTGCAATTGGGCAATCAAATAATTGGCTATGTAAGAACTAACAATAATAAAAATAATCACGAATTAGAACTTGGCGACATTAGCATTTTAGATGAGTTGATAAATGTTTATAAGATAAATGAAATTATATTTTGCGCTAGAGACATCAGCAGTCAGGAAATAATTAACCACATGGTATCGCTAGGCCAGCAAATTGATTTTAAAATTATCCCTGATCAGAGTTTAAGTATTATTGGCAGCAATTCTAAAAATTCTGCGGGCGATATTTATACGGTTGATATCCAACTAAAAATATCGTTGCCTGAACGTAAACGTTCTAAAAGGGTATTTGATTTCGGCATAGCTTTTACGGCACTTATTAGTTCGCCAATACTATTGTTTTTTGTTAAAAATAAGGCAGGTCTTTTTAGCAATATTTTTGAAGTTGGTATAGGGAAAAAAACTTGGGTTGGCTACATACCTGCTGCTGTAAAAGACAATGGATACGACCGCTATGAACCTGCTTTACCTAAATTAAAGACTGGTGTGCTATCACCAGTAACAGGCAAGAGCAATGCTGTTTCAGATAGCAATATGGCTGCCAGAGTAAATTTTATATACGCCCGTGACTACCGCCTAACCGACGATTTGGAGGTATTGCTCAACAATATTTCGAACCTCGGTGTAAGGAAACAATAGATAAAACTGCCCAAATAAGGTTAAAACTGCTATTTTTAGCCTCGAAACCAATAAACGAAGCAAAACACCCATTATGAACATGAAAAAAATATTTACTCTATGTCTATTAATTACCTGCACAATGTTGCTGCGCGCTCAAGTGCCTACTCAACCAAATTTTGTATTAATTATTGCCGACGACCTTAATGATTTTGTTCAAGGATTTAATGGGCATCCCCAAACTAAAACCCCAAACATCAATAAAATTGAAAAGAGAGGAACAACCTTTACCAATGCTTTTTGTGCAGGACCAAAATGTGCACCAAGCAGAACAAGTTTAATAACAGGCAAAGATTGTTACTACACCAAAGTATACAATAACGATGATATTGGATGCAAAGGCTTCCGAAAAAATTTTACCGTGGCCAAAGGCAATCCAACAGTATTTACCATGCCTGAACTACTAAAAGACAGCGGAGGTTATTTCACATATACATTAAGTAAAGTTATGCATTGCTATGTTGGCTTACCAGATTATGATACAGCAAACGTTCCGGCTTGTGAAAAAGATTTATCGTGGAGCAAAGCATTTTCGTATGGACAGGGCGGTGATATGGAATCAATTCTTGATTATGGTGGAGCAAATGACGATGGCATAAATGGGTTTTTCTTTACACCAATTCCCGATTCAATGGAAAGCGAAATGGTAGATTATATTATTACCGATTCAGCAATTTCATTTATTCAAGATTATGCATCTAATCCCGAAACATATTGTAATAAACCATTTTTTTTATCTGTAGGATATAAAAGACCACATGGCCCATTTTATGTTCCTGAAAAATATTTTCTACCGTATTATAATGTAGATTATTATAGCGACCCCTATAATTTGCCCTATAACGACCCTGTTGGCACATTGCCATATAATGGTGTTGTAATGCCGCCACAACCTGACCCAATGTGGAGTGATTATACATCGCTGCCTGCCGATTTAGTTGGCCGCGCATTAAACGAAGAAGATTACGTGCATGACGATTTTCTAGAATTTGGTGAGGTAATGATGGCTACCGTTCCACCTCCAACAATTGGTGCTGGGTATACCGACGAAGAAAAACTTTTTATACTACAGGAATCTGAACGTGCAAATGGCATTATGGCATATTTAGCATCAATCAAATTTATGGATGCACAAATAGGTAGATTTTACAATGAATTAAAATTGCATCCCGAAATTTTTAATAATACTGTATTCATTATAACAAGTGATCACGGATATTCATTAGGAGAAAAAACACATTGGAGAAAAGGTTGTTTATGGGAAACCGATGTTCGCATTCCACTAGTAATTGCAGATATGCGCACGCCGATAAAAAAAACAAGTAAGCGCGTTGTTAGCAATTTAGATATTATGCCTACTGTTTTAGAAATGGCTGGTGTGGCTGCCCCAACATTTCCTGATGGTTCTCCTTATTTAGATGGTGTTAGTTTAACACCGTTATTAGCAAACCCTGCTACACCGTGGGACAAACCGGCATTATCTTCTTTGCAGTTGCATGGATATAATGAAGGATTTTGCTTTCCTCAATACAGTGTTCGTGATGATGAGTGGCACTATATCCGCTATCAAACAAATGGTGCAATTGCACCTGCATGTAATGAAGCGCTAAGCGTATTTCAAGAGGAATTGTACCGTATTGGGAAAAATAAAACTATAGACCCTTATGAATGGACTAATCTTGCTGATAATCCTGCATATACGGCTACGAAAGAACACCTAGCTTCCTTTCTTCCGGGAGGGGATAACTATTTGCAATTTGACAGAACTGCAGATGATGCAGCTTTAGTTGTTGAATCAAATCATCTTGGCGTTTTTCCAAATCCTACAAGTGAGTTTGCCAATTTTAGGGTTACTGAAATGCATACAGGCGAAGCCGAATTTTCTATTCTGGATCTAACTGGCAGAATATTATTTCATAGTACAATCAACATTGATGAAGATGGTAATTTTCAGAACTCTTATTCTGTTGATCAATTAGCGCAGGGATTTTATTTTGCTCAAGTTGAACAAAACAGTCAAAAAGTTGCTGTTCAGTTTATTGTTGCAAGATGATTAGTTGATTTGATTATCTTTAAAATTCACAATTTTTTAATTAAAAGTTCATATCGTGAAGAAAATACTTGCATTTTTTTTAAACACTTTCCCAGTAATTTTAATTGCACAAACGCAGCCTAACTTTGTATTCATAACAATTGACGACTGTAACGATTGGGTGCAGGGATTTAGTGGACATCCTCAGTCAAATACACCTAATATTCGGTTTCTCGAAAAAAAAGGTACAACCTTTACAAATGCCTATGCATCAGCACCGCAATGTGCGCCCTCGAGAACTAGCATGATAACAGGTAAGGATTGTGATTACACAAAAATTTACCACAACCAAACTATTAAATGCTCTAATTTCAGGTACAATTTCAACGAAACGCTTGGTAATGAAACCATATTTACAATTCCGGAAATTTTAAAAGATAGCGGAGGTTATTTTACTTATTCAATAAGCAAGGTGATGCATTGTCACGATAAACTTGCCGATTACGATGCATTAACTGCAGATAAATGTGCTAAAGATCTTTCTTGGAATAAGGCAATTGTTTTTAATGAGGCTCATGGAGAGCAAGATGAAGTAGTTGATTGGGGATATGCTAACGAGCAAGGTGTTTATGAATTTGCTTGCGCCAGTATTCCTGATTCTTTAGAACCTTATATGCAGGATTATATTGCTACTGATTCTGCAATTGAATTTATTCAGGACTATGCCGTTACCCCAGAAAACTTTTGTAATAAACCATTTTTTTTGGCTTTAGGATTCCGTCGCCCTCATAGCCCGAATTATATTCCCGAAAAATATTTTTCAAGTAACTACAATACTGATTATTATGCCGACCCATACAATCTTCCTTATAACAATCCAGTAGGTTTTACGCCTTATAATGGAATTGTAATGCCACCACAGCCAACAGTAATGTGGGATGATTATTATGGTTTGCCAACGAATGGCGTAGCTCAATCTTTGGTGAAGGAAAGTCCTATTCATGCAGCTGTATTGAATTGGGCCGACTCTCATATTGCTGCAGATGGTTTACCAATAATTGGAGCAGGGTTAACAGATGAAGAGCGGACTTATGCCTTTGAAGAATCACAACGTGCCAATATGGTAATGAATTATTTAGCAGCAATTAAATTTGTTGATGCACAGATTGGACGACTGATAGATGAAATGAAATTGCACCCCGAAATTTTTAATAATACCGTTTTTGTAATTATGGGAGACCATGGTTATTCATTGGGAGAAAAACAACATTGGAAAAAAGGTGGTTTGTGGGAAACCGATATTCGTGTGCCTTTAGTAATTGCGGACATGCGCACGCCAGTAAAAAAAACCTGCAAGCGATTTGTTAGCCAAATTGATCTATTTCCTACAATTTGCGATATTGCAAGTATTGAACATCCAACATTCCCTGATGGGAGTTCATATTTTGACGGGTTTTCACTAGCACCGCTTTTAGCAAATCCTGCTACACCTTGGGCGCGTCCTATTATTGCTTCATTTATTAATGGAAGAGATATTACCCGCCAAGGCGCATGTTTTGTGCAATATACTGTTCGGGATGATGAATGGCAATATATTAAATACCGAACCAATGGCAATACATTTCCCGTTAGCTGCGATGAAGCTACAAGTGTGGTACAGGAAGAACTTTATCATATTGGCAAAAAGAAAAATATAGACCCATATGAGTGGGATAATTTAGCCGATGACCCCGCATACGCTGCTACAAAAGATTATTTGGCTACGTTTTTACCTGGTGGTGTTAATTATTTGCAATTTGAGAAATCAAGTGGCGATGAAATAATTACTGATGATGCTATTTTTGTTGCAACACTTTACCCCAACCCAGCTGCAGATTATATTAATTTTTCAATAACTGACGCTACTGAAGGCGTTGTTGAAATAATTATTAATGATATTAGCGGACGAGTAATATCCTCAAACAATTTACTTGTTTCTGATGAAGGTTATGCCCATTTTGTTTATCCAGTAAAAACACTTCAACCTGGTTATTATTTTGCTGAAGTTACTCAAAATGGAAACAAGCAATTGCTAAACTTTATTGTAATGCGATAAATCTATACTATTTAATGCCACCTATATTATTCTACTTTTTAATTTAATCTAATGAAAAGATTAATTCTACCCTTATTTTTATGTGTCTTCACTAATATCTTTTCGCAGACACAACCCAATATCATTTTAATCATGTTTGACGATATGAATGACTGGGTGCAAGGCTTTAGCGGCCACCCCCAAACAAAAACCCCTGGTTTTAAATGGGTTGAAAACAGAGGCACAACTTTTACTAATGCGTATGCGACCTCACCTCAATGTGCGCCTTCAAGAACAAGTATGCTTTCAGGAAAGGATTTATTATATACCGATGTATATACAAATAACGATTTAATTTGCGATAATTTCCGCGAAAATTTCGCTGCAGAATTCGGTAATGAAACTGTATTTACACTTCCTGAAATATTGAAAGACAGCGCTGGATATTTTACTTATAGTATTGGAAAAATAATGCACTGTCACGAAAAATTACCAGATTACGATTCTGTTTCAACTGAAAATGATTGTGACCGACTTTTATCTTGGAATAAAATTTATTCACAAGACGATGAAGGTGGAGAAACACCAATTATTAATGCTTATGGCGCAGATCACCCTGGCGGCGTTACCGGATTTGCATATTCAGTTATCCCTGATAGCCTTGAGAGTGAAATGATTGACTATATCGTAGCCGATAAGTCAATTGAATTTATAAATGACTACGCTGTTAATCCTGATAATTATTGTAATAAACCTTTTTTTCTGGCAGTTGGTTTAAGGAGACCGCATGGCCCAAATTATATTCCTGAAAGTTACTATTCGACAAATTACAATGATGACTATTATGGTTTTCCTTTTGATTTACCTTACGACAGTCCTACAGGCGCACCTTATAATGGCATTGTTATGCCTCCTCAACCAGCACCTCTTTGGGACGACTTTTACAATTTACCAACAAATGGTGTCGCAGTGGCTTTAGCGCTAGAAAACAAAGTGCATTCAAAAGTACTACAATGGGGTATGCAGCAAACCATTGATTTAGGCTATCCATTTATTTCTGATACACTAACTGATGAAGAAAGACTTTTCATTTTGCAAGAATCTAAACGTGCAAACTTGATCATGTCTTACTTGGCCTCAATAAAATTTGCAGACGCCCAACTCAATAGAATTATTACGACACTACAGTCAAATCCTGCAATTTTAAATAATTCAATTATCATACTTACCAGCGACCACGGATATACTTTAGGTGAAAAACAACATTGGAAAAAAGCAACTTTGTGGGAGCCTGATATCCGAGTACCATTAGTAATTGCCGACATGAGAGCACCAGTAAAAAAAACCAGCAAACGATTTGTAAACCTACTTGATTTATATCCCACCATTTGCGACCTTGTTGGCGTTGATTATCCAGTATTTCCTGATGGCAGTAATTATCTTGACGGGAGTTCATTTGCAGCACTACTTGATAACCCAAATGCTGCATTTTTTAAACCTATTTTGACTTCTTACAGGAACACAAAAGACATAGCAAAGCAAGGCGCTTGTTTTCCCAACTACAGTGTTCGCAATGAAGAATGGCACTACATTCGTTATTTTACCAATGGCGATGAATTTCCTACAGGTTGTGATGAAGCAACTAGCGAAATGCAAGAAGAATTATACCATATTGGTAAAAAGAAAAACATTGACCCTTATGAATGGGACAACCTTGCCGGTGATCCTGCTTATAATTATATAAAAGACGACCTTGCCACATATCTTCCAGGCGGAGCTAATTATTTACAATTTGCGCGTGTTGGTAGTGATGACCTTATTGAAACAAGCATTGCCAACTTTTCTGAATTTCCGAACCCTACTAGTAAGTATGCAAATTTCAAATTAAATGATTTGAATCCTGGAGAAGCAACTTTTTCTATTACTGATATTACTGGTCGAGTAATTACAAATGACAAAATTGAAATAGATGAAAATGGGTACCTTCATTTTACATATGACGTATCATCTTTTAATCAAGGAATCTATTTTGGTCAAATAAAACAATTAGATAAAACACTGTCTATTAAATTTATGATTTCAAGATAAAATACTTGTTTAAAAACGATAGTTTAAATGTGTTTAATCAAAGGTGTGTTTAATTACATTGCTGGCGGCTTAATAATTATTCAGTTGAATTCTTATTCAAAACACCTTAGTGCAAACAAAACTGAAAACGAATTAATAATTGGTAAGAACTAGACTTTTGATAATTAATAAATATAGTTTAATTTTGATATTTAAATGTAGCAGACTAGTTAAATTTAACAACCATAATAAATGAAAAAAATATTTCTCTTCATTCTCATTATTACAAATGGCGTTTTAAAAGCTCAAACTCAACCTAATTTTATTTTCGTAACGTTTGACGACATGAACGACTGGGTTCAAGGGTTTAACGGTCAAGCGCAATCTGTAACGCCCAACCTGCAATACCTAATAAAACGTGGAACTACATTTACAAATGCCTACTGCAATGCTCCCCAGTGCGGCCCATCACGCACCAGCATGTTTACTGGTAAAGATAATACCTACCTTAATATATTGCACAATACCGATTTGTCATGTGCTGATTTTCGAGCTAATTTTTCTGCAGCAGAAGGTAACGAAACTATTTTTACATTACCAGAAATTTTGAAAGATAGCGCAGGATATTTTACTTATAGCATCAGTAAAGTATTTCACTGCCATGATAATAACTTTGATTACGACTCTTTAAATCCAGACATTTGCAATCGTGATTTATCATGGAATAAGTTGCTGTTTTTTGATTATATCAATGGAGAACAAAATGTAATACTTGATTATGGCGAAGCAAACCAAATGGGCATTTATTCTTGGCCTTATTCTGTAATACCTGATTCGCTGGAACCTCTTATGCAAGATTACCTTGCAGCAGATTCTGCGATAGCATTTATTCAGGATTATGCAGATAATCCGGGAAAGTTTTGCGACAAGCCGTTCTTCCTCGGTTTAGGCTTCAGACGTCCTCACTCACCATATTACATACCTGAAAAATATTTCTCAAGTAACTATGATGATAATTATTATTCAGCTGGATATAATTTACCTTACAATTATCCGGTTGGCGCTGCGCCTGCAAATGGATTTATAATGCCTCCCCAACCCATAAACCCATATAGCGATTATGATTCGTTACCAATTAATGGTGTGGCAAGGGCATTAATTGCCGAAAATAAAGTGCATTTAGCAGCAGGCAGTTGGGCTGCTGACCAAGTAGATATTTATGGGATACCAGTAACAATGCCTGGCTTAACGGACGCAGATCGTGAATTTGCGTTAGCGGAAGCAAAACGAGCCAATATGGCAATGAGTTATCAAGCAGCAATCAGATTTGCCGACGCGCAACTTGGCAGGTTAATTAACGAACTGAAATTGCATCCAGAAATTTTTAATAATACCATCATAGTTGTTGTGGGCGACCACGGCTATTCACTTGGTGAAAAAACGCATTGGAAAAAAGGATGTTTGTGGGAAACTGATATTCGTGTGCCGCTAATTATTTCCGACTTGCGCACGCCGGTTAAAAAGTCATCTAAAAGATTTGTGAATTTCTTAGACATCTTCCCAACTGTTTGCGATTATGCTGGAATTGAGCCTCCGACATTTCCAGATGGCAGTGCCTATCTTGATGGTTATTCTTTGATTCCGCTTATGGAAAATCCTAATGCGCTGTGGTCGAAACCCGTGCTTACTTCTTTTAAAAACACTAAAGATCCAGGTAGACAAGGCTCATGCTTTCCGCAATATAGCGTACGAGATGAAGAGTGGCATTATATACGCTATCAAACAAATGGCGCTGGATTTCCCGTATCATGCGATGAAGCAACCAGTGAAATTCAAGAAGAATTGTACCGCATTGGAAAAAAGAAAAACATTGACCCCTACGAATGGAATAATTTAGCTGATGACCCTGCTTATGATTATATTAAAACAAATTTATCAACGTATTTACCTGGCGGCGTTAATTATTTACAATTCGCAAAAACTGCAACAAATAACACTATTGCAGAAACGGAAACAGTAGAACTGAATATGTTTCCCAATCCAGCAAACAGCATGTCCGAAATAGTTATTTCTGGCATTGAAGGACACGTAGATATTTTATTTTACAATGCCGTAGGCGATTTAATATTTGCCGATGATTTAACAATAGCTTCATCAGAAAATGGATATTATTATATTAATGTAACAAATTGGCCTTCGGGAATATACTTTGCCACCTTAGATAAAAATGGTGTACAGGCAAGCATGCAAATGGTTGTGCAACACTAATTAACGTTTAGGGTCAATCAATTTTTCATCCACTTTCTGTTGTAGCCAACCGAGGTCAGCAACTTGCTTAATTTCCTCAATCTTGGATTTTAGCTCTGCAAGTTTTTGCTTGTCGCGTTTGGTTAAGCGGCTTAATTTATCAATAAACTTCAAGAAGTTGTTATACAGAATTTTCACATTTTCACTCAATGTTTTATTTCTGCGCAAATAAATCTTGAACGCTTCAATTGCACTCTGCATTGGATCCCACTCATCAAGTTGATAGTAAATTTTAATTTGCATGGTTCTGGTATCTAGTGCATAAAATATATCTGTATATTCAACCTGATTAATTAAACGTAATGCTTCGCCATACTTCGATTTGTAAAACAACAATGCACCCTGATTATAATTATAAGCGTTCAATCGGAATTTTTCGTTAAGCCTGTTTTTATAATTGCGTATAAATTGCTCAGCCCAATCAAACTCGCCAACTCGCAGTGCAGCAATTACTAGGTTCTTAAAAGTCCATGGCGATAGTTCACCATCAACCATTAATAATTCTTTTTCTAAGGCAGACTTTGATAAATTAAAATATTCGCGCAAAAACCGCTTCTCCCCTGCATTGATTTTCCTGATTGCATAATTTTGTGCATAGGCATACATGTCGTGCGCTTCTGATGGCGGAAATTTGTCGGTGTGTTCAACCAACAGATGTTTTAACTCCTCAAAATGAACATCGCTGTCCACCTCAATAAATGTCATCAAAATTTGATAATAAATTGTAATGGAAGGATATTCTACATAACTATTTTCTCTTAAGTGGTCCGAAATTTCTTTAAGCAATCGAAGCTTGTAATCTGTAACAACTAGTTTTTGTCTGTTAATTAATTCACACGAATATTTTAATTTAGTCGAAATATAAAATAAATCCAAAAAATTTGCAGCTTCCTGCAAACTAGCATCATAAGCCCGTTTCTTTTGCCGGTCGAAAAATAAATTTACCTCGCTTTGCAACAGGTATTCTTTAAAAAAGTAAGGTGCATTTCTAAAAGGGTTTTTGGTAAGTGTATTTCTTGCTTCCCGCAATGTTTGTTCAAAAAGTTTATCGGTTCCCCATTTATTGTAAGTACTCAGCAAATGCACATAGCCCTCAACATCTTCTTGGAAGTGATTATTATAACGAATAAAATTTTCGCAATGCTCCACAATGTCACTCATCATGTAGCCAATTTTCTTTTCCGTTATTGTTAACCCTATTATGCCTTTTGCAATTAATCTTTCTTTTTCGATGCTCTTTGAGTCAAATTCTGGAGCATGCTTTTTCACATAATTATAAAAAACTAGCAACTCCTCATCCTTATTAAAGAAGGGAGATGCCAAATAATCAGAAAACCGGCTTAACTCTTTAGTGCTGAAATGCTTAAGCATTTCAATCATTTTACTTTTATACATATCCTAATCTAGCGGAAAAATACCACTTTTTTACGGAAAATATAGAAACGGAGTGCCAATTTAGAAAAGCAAAAAATAACACATTATACTGATTATCAATCAATTGTGTATTATTTCACACTCAAAACGAATATTTTTTACTAAAAAAAGCATTGGAAATTGCGGAAAATGGTGAAAAATGTATTTTTTCTATCTAAAAAGAAGCCGTTCCTTTACATTGGAACTATCTAAACAGGCTTAATATGGATTTGAAAACGTTACTAAATAAAAGGTTACTTACCGGTTTTACAGTTAGCTTGCTGCTATTTATAACTGGCCCGGTACTTTATGGCCAAACGGTAACTGATGTAGAAAATGATACCATACGCTTATGCGTCGGTACCACGGTTTTAATCGATTTACTTGCAAATGATACAGATGCAGATCCTGGCGAAATATTGGAAACAGAAATATTGGTTGACCCTGAAAGTATATTAATCGAATATGATGATGAAGATTTACCTGAAGGAACTTACGAAATAATAATTGACTCCGCGTTTTCTGGAACAGATTTTATGATTTATGAAGTTTGCGGTGAGGACGATTTATGTGCTACTGGTATATTAGTAATTATTGTTTCAGAATGTGTATGGCCAGGCGATGGCAATAGAGATAGCATTTGTAATTATGTTGACCTTTTACCACTAGGTTTATATTTTGGTTTAACTGGTCCATTGCGTGAAGATGTTGATGGTTTATGGGATGAGGCATTTGCTGACGAGTGGACATCACCGATTGAAGTTGATATTGATGACAATCCGAAATTTTCTGATTTTAATGGCGATGGAGCAATTAATAGCTTCGACACTATTACAATGCTCACTAACTATGGTGAATTGCGCGGAACGTATATCCCAGTAGCAAATATTGGTGGGGCTGATAATCCAACTATCAGTATAGATTTTCTTGTTGATACTATTACCGCAGGTAGTAATGTTGTTATTCCCATAAATTTTGGAACAGAACTAACACCTGCCTCAAATATATACGGTGCTGCATTTGAAATTACTTACGATAAAACACTGATTAAAGCTGATAGTATTCAAGTATCCTTTAATTCAGGTTGGTTTGGAACGCCAGGCGACGATTTGATCTTCGTTCAAAATAACGACACAATTAATGGAATTATAAGTATTGCTGTTACGCGCATTAATCAGGTTGCACGTACAGGTTATAACCATTTTGGCGAGCTGAGTTTTGTAATGGAAGATAATATTGCAGGTAAAACCGTCGATCAAATAACGGCTGTTTTAACTTTCTGCATCGGCACACCAAACGTAATTAAAAAATCGGGACAAGGTGTACCTGTGCAAATTGCATGTGACTCTGCAATAGCAATTCAATTTACTAATTCCATAAATAATAGTAATAATAATAGTTTGCTACTCACTTATCCTAATCCAGCAGATGAAACAATTACAATTACTTTACCAAAACACCTGCAGGGCAAATGCTTAATTATAAATGAATTAGGACAACCAATTTACAAGCAAGAAATAAATGCCGATTTTTTTATAGTTAATTCGGATTTAATTCCTTCAGGTAATTATATTATTCAATTTATTAGTGAAACCGAAGTTTATACTCAGCAATTAATAATTCAACATTAAAAAACATACGAAATGAAAAATTTAATACTTAGTTTATTTTTACTTACAGGGCTTAGCGCTTATAGCACTATAGCTATTTCAGAATGTGATGCAGCATTTGAATATACTGTAGACGGCATGACCGTTACATTTATTGATGAATCAGCAGCAGATCCGGGACCAATTATTGATTGGACATGGGACTTTGGAGATGGCACAACATCTACAGAACAAAATCCGGTGCACACTTATGCATTTCCGGGTGAATATGATGTTTGCCTTACCATTCATGCAGATGGTGCTTGCTACGATACTAAATGTGAAAGCAATATACCAGTTGAAATGGCTGGAGATTGTTTTACAACATTTACTTTCGATACAGATGGTTTATCGTTTATGTTCAACAGCAATACCGATCCGGGTCCGGGCGATGTAGTTAGCTACGAATGGACTTTTGGCGATGGTGAAACATCTGCAGAAGCAAATCCTAATCATACTTATGCAACCGCTGGAGGTTATTTAGTTTGCTTAGTTGTAACTTTTGCCGATAGTTGCACTGCTGAATTTTGCGATGAAATAATTGCAGAAGGTGTTGGTGCCGATTGCTTAGTAACTGCTGAAGTAACAGATGTAGTTGGCATGAGCCAACATTTTTATGCAACAGTTACACCCGATGCAGATGTAATTACCTACACATGGATTTTTGGCGATGGCACCACTTTTACAGAAACAACTGCTGGCACTGCCTCAGATCCATGGCATGAATACGCAGAACCTGGCATTTATACTGTTTGCGTGGTGATAGAAACTGGTGCGGGATGTATTGATGAATTTTGTTTTGAAATTATTGTAGATGGCGGTGGAGATTGTGAAGCAGGGTTTGAATTTTCAACTGATTTATTAACAGCATCCTTCTTTGAAACAGCAGATGGAGCTGGTTCAGATATTGTATCTTATTTGTGGGATTTTGGAGATGGATACACTTCAACAGACCTTAACCCAACACATGAATATGCTGCAGGCGGCACTTACTTAGTTTGCTTAACAATAACAACTGCTGATAGCTGTGTAAACACAGTTTGCGAAGAAGTTGACGTTGAAGGATTAGGTGGTGATTGCGAGGCAAATTTTGACATCTTATCAATAACAGAAACAGGTTCAGGCTGGGTTGTAGAATTAGATAATAATTCATCAGGTTCAGAAATATACTTTTGGACATTTGGTGATGGTGGAACATCTGAAGCCGCAAATCCGGAACATCTTTACGAAGAAGCTGGTATTTATACTATTTGTCTTACCATTGGATTAGCAGGAACAGATTGTTTCGATGAAAAATGTGAAGAAGTATTTGTAGGCGGTGGCGTAGATTGTATTAACCCTGCAATTATTGATACAGCTTACGGATGTATTGATGTGTATGAACCTGTTTGTGGCTGTGATGGTATTACATACGACAACTCTTGCTATGCTATTTATTACGGTGGTATTGTTTTCTATACTGATGGCGCTTGCGGTGGCGTAAGTGTTCAGGAAGAAACCATTATTGGCACAATTAAAGTAAATCCAAATCCTGCTAAAAATATTACAACATTAAATTATTCAATTAAAGCAGATGGAGTAGTTACTATTGAGGTTATGGATTTAACAGGCAAAATTATGCTAACGCCAATAGCACATTATTCAATTCCTGGAACCTATAATGTTGAATTAAACACAAATGATTTAGCATCCGGGCTATACATTATTAGCATTTCAACAAATGGTGAGCAAGCAATAGAAAAGTTGGTTATCACCAAATAATTATAACCTCATGTTATTAAAGCGCATAGTTAAAAGCTGTGCGCTTTTTTTATTGCTAGTCGAATTAAACCCAGCATAAGCAATGGAAGTCGTAACATCTTTTAGTTGTAATAAAATCAAATGTTTGTTGCCTATTGACAATAAAAAAAACGGGCATTTTATTTTAATCCTGATGATCTCTTCCTTTAAATTCACCTTGTTTGTAAGCATTATCTAAGTCTTCCATTTCTTTTAACTCAGCTGCGGTCCAAGGCCTGATCACTACACCAGTCATATTTGGTTTATCGGCATTAATCCAAGCCGTAAGCCAAAAATTCCCAAGTGCAATTATTGCAGCGCGCATCCTTCGTTCAACCATACTATTCATAATTTCATCGTATCGTTCGGTATATGCTCTTGAGTAAACCCTTACAGTTGATGCGCCTCTAGATTCGTAACTATATTTTTGATCGGCTGGAAATTCTGCATTCAATTTAGACTCTAGATTTAAAACACTATCTACCATCGAGTGACTTTCCAGAATTATGTCCCAAATTGCTGTATTTACGTCTGGAATATATTCTGCTTTTCCTGTTAAATAATCAAAATTTTCGCCTAACAGCTCTGGTATGCGCGATTCCCAAAGGCCATGAATACCAACTTGATTTGTAAGCTGCCCATTATAATTTTGAGTGCAATGCAAAGGCACATGCGCATCACCGATATAGTGGCCTAAGTCGGCCGATATTTTTAATATATAATTCACATCTTTTTTCCGGAAAGCATCAGTTAACCTAAACATCATTTTCTCGATATACCATGGCACGATACCATATTCGTTCAAGCTATCTTCCGAATATTTAATTACTGCATCGTTCCACTTGCGCGGAAGGCCTTCATAAGGTGGTGAACCATAATGGTCGATATCTATATAATGTCGCGGAGCTTCTTCCTTAAAAGCATACCGTCTTTTATCGGGGTCAACTGCGTGGGCAGTCACATAGTCAATATGCGGTTTATAGAATCCAAACAAATCTTCCGGCAATGTAAACAGCGCCATTTTATTTATGCGTTGGTGCCCCCAAAATCCCCACGGAGTAGGCGCAGCGGCATATGCAATTACCGTAACAGAGAGCAAAAATGTAAAAACTATTTTTTTCATAAGAGAAAAACTTACTACAAGAATAATCAAAAAACAGGAAACGAAGAAAGGTGCACTTATTATTCGCCGCTTTCGTTAATAAATGCTATGTAAATTTTACAAAATAAAATTAATTTACATATCCGATAAAACAGCGTTAATTACCTTGCAGGCGTAATCAATTTCATCATCTGCTATTGTTAATGGCGGTGCAATACGCAAGCAATTTGGTGCAAATAAAAACCAGTCGACCATCAGCCCTGCTGCAATCAACTTTTTATTTAACGCAAAATTAATATCCATAGATTCAAACTCAATTGCGAAAAACAATCCGCAGTTGCGAATAGCAATTATCTTTTCACTATTCAACGCAGATTTAATTCGATCGGCTTTTGCAATACTTTGCTCAACCAATTTATTACTAATTATAAATGTTGCCGCTGCTAAACCGGCTGCGCAGCAAACTGGATGCCCGCCAAAAGTTGTAATATGACCAAGAATTGGACCATTGGTAAAAACATCCATCATGTTTTTAGAGGCAACAAATGCGCCGAGTGGCATTCCTCCACCAATAGCTTTTCCTAAAATAATTACATCGGGAATTACACCACTATGCTCCCACGCGAATAACTTCCCGGTGCGTCCAAAACCTGTTTGACATTCATCAAAAATTAAAAGTGCGCCGGTTTCATTGCATCGATTCCTAATTACTTGTAAGTAATTTTCTTTCGGTAAAAGCACGCCTGCTTCTGCTTGAATTGTTTCAATTAAAACCGCGGCCGTTTTTGTTGTAATGTGATTTATTTGCGTAAAATCATTATATTGTAATACTGTATTATCGGGTATTAGCGGTCGAAATGCATTTTTTCGTTCCTCATTATTACCTGCACTTAAAGCGCCCATTGTGCTGCCATGATAAGCATTTTGGAAAGAAATAATTTCGGGGCGTCCTGTAAATCGTTTTGCTAATTTCAAAGCGCCTTCCACTGCTTCAGAACCGGAGTTTACAAAATAAACTGATTGTAATGGTTCAGGCAAATGCGCAGCCAACCATTGTGCATATTTTATTTGCGGACTTTCAACAAATTCGCCATACACCATAATGTGCATGTATTTTTCTATTTGCTCGGATATAGCATTTTTTACATCCGCATTATTATGGCCAACATTACTAACGGCAATACCTGAAATCATATCCAGGTATTTATTTCCTGCACTATCAATTAACCAACAACCATCAGCTTTTTCAATTTCTAACATGAGAGGAGCCTCGCTTGTTTGAGCAACGTGATGCAGAAAAAGTTGACGCGCGTTCATCTAAATATTAATTAATAAAATTAAATCAGGCCCACACTTTTGTGCCTTCAGTACAATTCTTACAAATATCAATTTCACCTCTCGACTTCAAAAGCGCAGTTCTAAATGCATGATATTTTCCGCCTTGCCACAACTGTTTAAAACTTGTTTCTTTTAAGTCGCCTAACTGATGTGTAGCATCTTTATCGAAACAACAAGGCACAACGTCGCCATCCCAGGTAATTACGCATGAGTGCCATAATTTCCAACAGTGATTAAGCATTTTATTTTTAATGGTGTATTTACCATCATCCTGTTTAGTATATCTAGAATAATAATCGATGGTTGGAATTAAATTACTGCCATTTTCATAGTTATAAATTTGAGCAGTTTTAAATGCCACTTCATCTACGCCAATTTCTTTGCCTAACTTTTTAACCTCTTCAATTTGGTGTTCATTTGGCTTAACAACTAAGAATTGAAAAATAACAAATGGTGTATTCGATTTTAACGTTCTTTTCCATTTAACAATATTGCGGGCACCTTCCAATACTTTTTCCAAATTTCCACCTACGCGATATTGTTGATACACATCTTGCGTAGTGCCATCAATCGAAATAATTAATCTATCTAATCCGCTTTCAATGGTTTTTTTAGCCATTTCATCGTTTAAATAATGCGCATTTGTTGATGTTGCAGTATATATTTTTTTCTTGTTTGCATAAGTTACCATATCCAAAAAATCGGGATTTAAATATGGTTCACCTTGAAAATAAAAAATAAGATAGGTTAAATCTTTACCTACTTCGTCCATGGTTTCCTTAAAGAAATCTTTTTTAAGCATACCAGTTGGCCTGGTAAATGACCGTAAGCCGCTTGGACACTCTGGACACCTTAAATTACAGGATGTAGTAGGTTCAAAAGAAAGCGAAATGGGTAACCCCCATTGAACTGGTTTTTTTACCATCATGCTATAATAATAAGAGCTTATTACTTTACTCATATTCCATAAACGACGGGGTGTCATTTTGGATGCATAATTTAGAGAATCAGTGAAGCTGAATGGCATGATTAATTATTTGTTATAAGATGGTCCTCGAAGATTATCTTCAAAACCTTCTAAAGAGTGAAAATAGTTCAGTTCAATCTGACATTTTCTTTTATCGTCGCTACTGGCATCGTAACAAAATTCAAGTATCTCGTTAAAAACCTTAGGAATACGGTATGCACGTTTAATTGTACTTCGTTCTTTATCGCCATCGTACCAAAACATTTGCAAAGTTTGACAATAATCGCATTTTACTTGATAGTTCGGTTGTGCAATTAACTCATCATTAAATTGTTTCATGTAAGCCATTAGCTTATCAAATTCGTAAGCTGTAATATTGAAGCAATAAGTATTTGAATCGAGGCTGCTCAACATGAGCTGGAAAGAAGAACTTTTTTCAGTTATATGAAAAGATACCACATTGAAATTTCCATCAAAAAACATAAAGTCGATAAACCTTTCATTATACGACCTAAATGTAATTGGCGGGCCTACTAGGGTATCAGTGCCGACAATAGTTAAACTGTCGGCACCAAGAGTTGTACTTTGAGCAGAAAGTTTATCTGTAAAAAAAATAGTGGCGAAAACAATTAAAAGAATTCTAAATTTCATTTATTACAGCTGTTCAAATTGTTTTAAAAATCGCAAGTCGTTTTCGGTAAACAACCTGATATCATTAATCTTATATTTTAAAATTGCCATTCGTTCTAATCCGAATCCGAACGCAAAACCGGTATATTTTTCAGAATCAATTCCGCAGTTTTCTAATACAACTGGGTCAACCATTCCGCAACCGCCAATTTCTACCCATCCTGTATGTTTACAAATTGCACATCCATCGCCACCGCAAACAAAACAACTCACATCCATTTCAGCACTTGGTTCGGTAAATGGGAAATAGCTAGGACGTAAACGAATTTTTGTTTGTGCTCCGTATAATTCTTGTGCAAGATAAAGGAGCGTTTGTTTCATATCGGCGAAAGTAACACCTTCATCAATATATAACAATTCAATTTGGTGGAAGGTGCAATGTGCGCGTGCCGAAATAGTTTCATTACGATAAGTGCGCCCCAAAGCAACAATGCGAACTGGGGGTTGTTTACCCGATTTAATCAGTTCTTCCATCACCCGAATTTGCACATTGGAAGTATGTGTTCTTAATAAAATAGCAGGGTTGGTTTGCACGTAAAAAGTATCTTGCATATCTCTTGCAGGATGATCTTCTGGCATACCGAGTGCTGTGAAATTATGCCAATCGTCTTCAATTTCGGGTCCATCGACAGCAGTATAACCAATGCGCGTAAAAATTGACATTAGCTCATCTTTCATCAAAGTAATTGGGTGACGAGCGCCGGGATTGGATGTATTTGCTGGCATGCTGATATCTATAAAGTTATCAGTTCCTTTATCGGAGTTTTTATAAGTAACTTCTAAGTCAGCAAATTTTTGCTCTGCAAGTTGTTTAAGTTCATTAACGCGCTGACCAAATTCCTTTTTTCGTTCGTTAGGAACATTTTTAATCTCGCCAAAAATATCTTTCAAAACATTTTTAGTGCCTAAAAATCTAATTCTGAATTGTTCAAGTTCGGCTGCGTTGGCAACAGGAAACGCTTGCACTTCTGCCATTAGCGCTTCTATTTTACCAAATTGATCCTGTAAGCCTTCCATGCGGGTAAAATTACAAAAAAGTAACAAGCATGGATATAAAGAAAAAGCGGCTGAATCAGTAAAGAGACAGCCGCCTAAAATATTATTTATGATTTAATTATTCAACCACAAATTTTTCAGAGTAGCTAGATTTACCATTGCTGATAACAACAAAGTAGAATCCTGCTTCCAATGCTTCGATATTTAAATCGATCATGTTTTCACCTGAAACAACTGCTGCTGAAGATTCTGAAACCTGACGGCCAAGAATATCAATTAATTTAACAGACACTTGCATATCTTCTTGAACGCTGAAATAATCAACAGTAATCATGTTGCCAGAAGCTGGGTTAGGGAACACACCAAGAATTGAGTTATTCCATTCCTCATCAACAACAGTGAATGAACCATCATCTTTCCAGTTTGAAGAACGAACTGAAATTAACAAGTCGTAACAATCAGAAGGGCTGTTAGCGCCAGACCAACCATAAACTTTAACATAACGTGTTCCAGTTGCAGTTGAATTCCAGATAATTTGCTCATCTGTAGTACCACCATTTTCTGAAATACCTTTTTGAGATACTGATTGATTGTATAATCTAACATCATAATCAGCAGGTAACGATGTTAATGATAATTTAATCTTGGTATTAGAACCAGTTGTAGTGAATTTAAACCAATCAATATCAGTAGAGCTAACAATCAATTCTTGGTAAGTTATACCTGTAGAAAGCGTTACAGCAGTTCCTGAAGTATTATTTGGTTCGTAGTTGTCAACGCAAGTTGCAACACCACCTGTTGTAGAAAAGTTAGTTGAAGCTGTATAAGCACTTGTAGCACCAGCTGCGCAAACTGTTTGCACTTGCCATTCGTATGCTGTTCCTGCAGTTAAGCCAGTAATTGCTTTTGAAGTAGTTGCAGAAGTAGTTGTAATCCAAGTTGCAGCAGCAGTAGCTTTATAACGAACGTTATAGCTTGTAGCGCCAACGGCAGCAGTCCAGTTAAATGTAGCAGTAGTTGTGCCAATTGATGTTGTAGTCATTCCTGTTGGAATTGCACAAGTTACTCCACCGCCGCCTGAGCAACCGGTAGAAGTAGTAATGGCATTTCTAGACCCACCAGCAGCAAATAAAGCTTGCATTCTGGTTTTTTGGCCTGCAGTAAAAATGTTCATGCAACCATCATCAGTGTAATCCATATAATTCTGGAACATATCACCATTTGGTCCGTTTGTACAAGATATGCGAATTGTTCCACCTGGGCAACCATAAGTTTCATCAGCTTGGTTTGGTGTGTCACCAACTGCATCAGAACCACCGCAACCAGTTCCATCATCACCCCAAATATGGAATAAATTTAACCAGTGTCCAACTTCGTGGGTTGCTGTTCTACCTTCATTATAAGGAGCAGAACCAGGACCGCCAACACCGAAATAAACGTAGTCAATAACTACGCCATCAGTTGCAGCAGCTCCACCAGGAAACTGAGCATAACCTAATAATCCACCGCTTAAGTCGCAAACCCATAGGTTCAGATATTTATTTCTGTCCCAGATAGTTTTACCAAAAGTAGCAAATTTCATGTCATCAGCAGTGCTAAATGAAGTTTTAGTTGTGCTAGTTCTTGTAATACCAGTAGTTGGGTTACCACTTGGGTCAACAGTAGCTAAGCAAAACGCAATTTCTGCATCGGCAGCAATACCAGCAAAGTAAGCAGGTGTTTCACCAACGTCTGCATTCAAGCGACGGAAATCGTCGTTTAATACATCAATTTGAGAATAAACGTAAGAGTCAGCGATGTTTTCAGCTGCAACGTTATACACAATGTGAACTACAACTGGAATTGTTATAACAGCTCTTTCGCCGCCATTAGCATCAGTTGCAACGTAATTTTTAGTGAACTCCTCGATTGCAGCACGGTTAACTTCGTACATTGGATCTTCAGCTCTTAATCGAGCATCTACGTCCATAGTCGAACAACTGCGCTGTGGCGCCTGAGCCATCACTAGGCCTCCCAACATTAATGAGAAAGCCGTGAAAAGTAATGATTTTTTCAACATTTGAAATAAAAATTAAGGGTTAGTTAATGATTAAAAAGGTTAATTAATTAATTCTTCATTGTGTGTGAAGCCTTGGGCGCTGTTAAGGAGAAATGCAGCAACTTTTAACTCAGATGCCTTATTTGACCTAATAGTTGCATAAAATTAGCAGATTTTTGCAGAATCAAAGACTTTCCTTACAATATTCACATACTTTTCGGTCATTTCTGTCACGCAAACATGAAATTATGCACTTAATTTCGAGTTATAAGCGCGTAAATACTTGATTATCAATGATATTAAACTTTTTTTTAAAAATTTTTGACTGTCATTAAATGCCATTTTCATGCATAATTACAGTCTATGCAACATTTGGATACAGTGTCACCCTTAATTTACAGAAAATGCAACAAATTGAACTAAAGAATATAGAATTTGTAATAAAGAATGGAGGATGAACTAATTAAAAAGTTCCTGTGGTAAATTTGCGCGTGGAAAATTTAATTCGAGAGATATTACAAGAACGAATCATGGTGCTCGATGGAGCTATGGGCAGTATGATACAGCGTTATGAGCTCACAGAAGATCAGTTTCGAGGGGAAAGATTCAAGCATCATAGTCGAGACTTACGGGGAAATAATGATTTATTAACTATTACGCAGCCGCAAATTATTAAGGAAATCCATAAACAATACTTAGAAGCAGGTGCAGATATTATTGAAACAAATACGTTCAGTTCAACCACAATTGCACAGAGCGACTATGCTTTGGAATCAATTGCCTACGAATTAAATTTAGTAGCGGCTCAAATTGCTCGTGAAGTTGCGGATGAGTTTACAGCTAAAAATCCAAATAAACCAAGATTCGTTGCAGGAGCACTTGGTCCTACTAATAGAACTTTGAGTTTATCGCCCGATGTAAATAATCCCGGCTATAGGACTGTAACTTTTGATGAAATGGCAGCTGCTTATTACGAAGAAGCTAAAGGGTTGATTGATGGCGGTGTACATATTTTATTAATTGAAACAATTTTTGATACGTTAAATGCAAAAGCCGCATTGTTTGCAATTGAACAATTATTTCAAGATACAGGCAATCGATTACCTATAATGATTTCAGGCACTATAACAGATGCCAGTGGTAGAACATTGAGCGGACAAACTGTTGAAGCATTTTTAGTTTCTGTTAGCCATTTACCATTATTAAGTATTGGTTTAAATTGCGCATTAGGTGCAAAACAATTAAAAGAATATATACAAACACTTTCGGCGAATACCGATTTATTTGTTTCCGCATATCCAAATGCAGGTTTGCCAAACGCATTTGGCGAATACGATGAAACACCAGAAAGTAATGGTAATGATATTGAAGTGTATTTAAAAAATGGGTGGATAAATATTATTGGTGGATGTTGCGGCACCACGCCTGAGCATATAAAATACATTGCGAATATTGCTTCAAAATATCCGCCTAGAAAACCAGTAACGCTGCCTATGCTTCCTGCCTTTTCGGGATTAGAAAAATTTGAATTGTTTAAAGGCAGCAATTTCGTAAACGTAGGAGAACGCACAAATATTACTGGTAGTAAACAGTTTAAAAGATTAATAACAGAAGATAAATACGATGAAGCGCTAATAGTTGCACGTCAACAGGTTGAGAATGGCGCACAATTAATTGATGTAAACATGGACGAAGGCATGATTGATTCAGTAAATGCCATGACTACATTTTTAAATTTAATTGCGGCAGAACCAGACATTTCGAAAGTGCCTATAATGATTGATTCTAGCAAATGGGAAGTAATTGAAGCTGGTTTAAAATGTGTACAAGGGAAAAGCATTGTAAATTCTATTTCCTTAAAAGAAGGTGAAGCAATTTTTAAAGCACATGCATTAAAGGCTAAGCAGTTAGGCGCTGCAGTAGTTGTAATGGCCTTTGATGAAAACGGCCAGGCGACTACATTTGAAAAAAGAATTGCAATTTGTAAACGTGCTTATGACATTTTAGTTATTGAATTAAATTTTAACCCAACTGATATTATTTTCGATCCCAATATTTTAACTATTGGAACAGGAATAGAAGAGCATAATAATTATGCTGTTGATTTTATTAATGCAACACGATGGATTAAGGAAAATCTCCCAGGCGCGTTAGTGAGCGGAGGTGTTAGTAATATTTCATTTGCTTTTCAAGGCAATAATACCGTTCGTGAAGCTATGCATGCATCATTTTTATATCATGCAATTAAAGCAGGTTTAGATATGGGCATTGTTAATGCAGGCATGATTGATATTTATGCAAACATTGACAAACAATTACTGGAAAAAATTGAAGATGTAATTTTTAATCGCAACGATAATGCAACCGAAAACTTAGTTGCATTTGCTGAAACATTAAAGAAAAAAGATAAAGTTGCTACAATAACCGACGAATGGCGCAATAACACAGTAGAAGCCCGATTAAGTCACGCCTTGGTTAAAGGCATTACCGACTTTATTGATATTGATATTGAAGAAGCACGATTAAAATACGCCAAACCTATTGAGGTTATTGAAGGGCCTCTAATGGCAGGCATGAATGTGGTGGGTGATTTATTTGGCAGTGGAAAAATGTTTTTACCTCAAGTAGTAAAGAGTGCCAGAGTAATGAAGAAAGCTGTTGCCTATCTGCAACCTTTTATTGAAAAAGAAAAATCACTAGCAGGTAATACAACTGGGAGGCACAAAGTATTGCTCGCCACTGTAAAAGGCGATGTGCATGATATTGGCAAAAATATTGTTGGTGTAGTGCTTGCTTGTAATAATTACGAAATAATTGATTTAGGTGTGATGGTATCTGCAGAAAAAATTCTAACAACTGCCATTACTGAAAAAGTGGATATAATTGGATTAAGCGGATTAATTACCCCATCGTTAGATGAGATGGTGCATGTAGCAAGTGAAATGGAAAAACGCAATTTTACCATTCCACTATTAATTGGTGGAGCAACTACTTCGCGCACGCACACTGCAGTGAAAATAGCACCTGCGTATAAACATCCTGTTATTCATGTTACCGATGCATCACGCAGTGTTACCATTGCTGGCAAATTATTAGGAAACGAAAAATCAAGGTTTGTTAAAGAGATAAAAGATGAATACGCCATTCTTGACCAAAACCATAAAGCAAAACAATCATTTAAAGGGTTTTTGTCGATTGCAGATGCAAGAAAAAATAAACTGCAGTTAAAAAACGCAAACTATATCCCCTTAAAACCGGCATTTACTGGTGTAAAAATATTTTCTAATTATTCGTTAGCAGAGTTGGGCCGGTATATAGACTGGACACCATTTTTTCAAACTTGGGAATTACATGGAAAATACCCTGTAATTTTTGAAGATGAAATTATTGGCGATGCAGCTAAAAAATTGTTTGAAGATGCCCAAGCTTTACTTGATAAAATAATTAATGAAAACTGGCTAACTGCAAAAGCAGTTGTAGGCATATTTAGCGCACATTCTGTTGGTGATGATATTGAATTGCTAGATGAACAACATAAAGTGTTAACCACATTACATCATGTACGTCAACAAAATAAAAAAGCTGATGGACAAGAAAATTACTGCCTCAGCGATTTCATATTACCAGCCGATTCAAATAAACCGGACTATTTGGGTGCCTTTGCTGTAAGTACTGGATTTAATATCGAAGCAAAAATTGCTGAATTTGATGCGGAACACGACGACTATAATTCAATACTTTTAAAAGCATTAGCAGATCGTTTGGCCGAAGCTTTTGCAGAACGCATGCATGAATTAGTGCGCAAAGAAATTTGGGGATATGCCAAAACCGAAACATCATACATCGACGATTTAATTGCTGAAAAATATATCGGAATAAGACCAGCACCAGGTTATCCAGCATGCCCTGACCATACTGAAAAAACAACGCTATTTCATTTACTAAATGTAACTGAAAATATTGGGATTCAATTAACCGATAGTATGGCAATGTATCCTGCTGCGAGTGTGAGTGGGTGGTATTTTGCTAACCCTGAAGCCAAATATTTTGGAACAGGTAAAATTGGAAAAGACCAAGTTGAAGATTTGGCATTGCGCAAAAACATGTCATTTGCCACGATGGAAAAGTGGTTGAGTAGTAATATTAACTATTAATAAACCTTTAGCATTACAACGGCTAATTCTTCAGCCCAAAGTGCATACATTTTCCCTGAAGGATGTAACTTATCCTGGGCTAATAATTCAGTATCGTTTGTTGCTAATTTAGATATAGGTGTTACATCAATATAATTCACTTGATGTTGATTGGCAATACGCTTGTTTATTTGATTAAACATTTCAATATCAGCAGCAATTTGTCCTGGTGTTTGACGTGCGTTTAAGGCAAATGGCGTTACACTGTAATCAGGAATGCTCATTACAAAAACATGTTTATTATTAAGGCTGGCAAGTTTAACTGCTTTCAGCAATAACGATTCGAAATTTTGAGCGTAGATAGTGGTATCAATCCCTCTGTATTGATCATTTACACCAATTAAAAGTGTAACAGCATCGTAGCTATTATTTAGCTTTTTGCTTTCTACAGCTTTAGTAAGTTCGTCGGTTGTCCAGCTGCTTCGTGCAATAATATCGGGATTAGAAAAATTAATTTCTTTGGTTGCTAATAATGCAAGTGTTAGTTCAGGAAATCGCGCTGTTTCGGAAACAGATTGGCCTATTGTATAACTATCGCCAAGGCATAACATTGTTTTTTCTTTGGGCATTGAAGAATTTATTAAAAGTAATAAATTGAATATCAAGTACATATACCAATATACGTGAATTATCGGTTATAGGTTTTTAGTCATTTAGTTAACACTCAATTGTCCTGATAATTTAAGTAGTTGTAATTCAGCAAGTTTTGCATGTAGAGATGCAGATAATAATCTGTTTTCATTATAATTCTCAAATTAAATTAACGCTTTTACGCGACGCTATTAATAGGATACTATAGAAGATTGCTTTATCCAAATAAAACGCTTTATTTTTAATATTAGCCGATGAATTGTGAACAATTAATTCTTAAAAATGATACCAAATTCTTGCGCTAACAGTTTTAAATCGTGTTGAAAATACTGGGCTGCTGTTGCTTGTTCCTCCATTGTTAAGGGTTTAATAGCTACTTTCTTTTGATTAATGGCATGAATTTTATCAATGAATCCTGATTTAATTACTAAGTTGCGAAACGGACGAAGCATAAATGAGAGTACTTTTCTAACTGGATTATCTCTATTTAATAATAATTGTTGCAGCCATTTACTTTTTGCACCTGAAGCTGCATTTAATCCGATTGCTGATTTATCGAAGGGTTGAAATTTAATACCAAGTTTGCTGCATAAAGCATGATATAATGTTTCGGGATTATTTTTCAAGTCTGACAATTGCAAAATGATAATTTGCTCCATTGGGAAATATTTTTTCCAAAACGATATGTGTTGATGATACAAACTTCCGTAAAAATGACACTGGTTATTTTTGTCAACATTATTTAAATTCTGCAGTCGCTCTTTTTCCAAAGCGATTGTTTCCAAAAACCCTATACCTTCTTTTTCATGCCCGAAATTAACCGAATAATTAAAATTGCTATATGCACGCGCTACAGGTTCGCGAAGCATGATAATAATTTTCATATCAGGATTGTACAATTTAATTCGCTGAGGTGCAATTGCATCCATTAATAAATAAGTATCGGCTGTTGCAATAATTTTCTTATTATTGGATTCGAATAGACTATGCAAATAAGACTCCCCTCTTTTATAAAGATCCTCGACAGAAAAATAGTGCACTTCTTTGGTAATTGAACACGCTATTTCTGGGTGTTGTTCCAGATAAGCAAATAACGATGTTGTTCCGCTTCTTCCTGCTCCTATTATTAATGCATTTACTTTATTCACTGGCCAAACATTTTTTTAAGATGAAAATAGCGGAATTCATTCTTTAATATTTGCTCAAAAGATGCATTTCCTAATTCAGCTGGAACGCGTTCAATATGTTTTTGGCGCGATTGTTTTTTCAATCCTGCTGTACCAAAACTCAAATCAATATTCAGTTCATTGTACATCGCATCAAACAATTCTTTTACTACGCCATCTGCAGTAAATGGAAATGCAAAATACTTGTGTTGAAGATTAAATTGGTCTGCAATACTTTTCATACTGTCACGGGTCTGAATAAATTGTAGTTGCGGGTCGATACTGCTGTATAGTGGATGGCTAACCGAATGTGCGCCTATTGCAAAACCACTGGCTATCAAATCACTTATTTGTTGTGTTGTGAGATATGGTTTATTATTATCAAGATAGTCGGAAAAGCTAAATTTTGAAGTGTCGGCAATTGTATCAATTAATGCTGTATCGTTCCATGTTAAATGCATTAAGTATGTTGCGGGATTTGCAATATTTACTTTTTTAATCGGCAAATGTTTAGCAATATTTTCAGCCAACCTATCTCTGGCAATAGTATCAATTAATAATGAAACTTTATATCTAAAAAATAGTGCCTTATTATCAATAAAATCACTATTCAAAAAAAATATTGCTGGTATTCCCTTTGCTAAAAGCAACGGTTTAACTATTTCAGCCATTTCGCGCAAGCCATCATCAAAACTAAGCACAAAATATTTTTCAGACCTATTGAAATTTCCACTGCAATAATCATCAATATGAAGCGGCTTAAAGTACAGTAATAAGAATTCCAAATCTTGATTAAACTCGGCAATATTTTTAACTGTATAAAGATGTTTTATGTGACGAACATGTTCGTTGCTAACAATATGATAGAAAGGGAATATAACATTAATATCTGTTTGAGCAGCCAACGCAGCAACATCTGCTTTTGCATTCCTGTTATTAAATAAATTGAAATAAAGTTTTTTAAAGCCCTGCATTCCGATATTATGCTTAACCTGTAAAGCTATATCAATTAAGCTAAAATGTCTGCAATTATAAAATTACATTTTTCAAACAAATGCTTAATCTGCCAAATCGAAATTAAGGGTTAATTGCCCTGGGCGTTTAAATTTTTTGATATTATATACAAAAGGCTTGCGTTCTGGCATATATTTATCGCGCATAAGGTAAAAAAGTTGATGAATGCTGTTTGCTAATTCCCCATCGCCGCGCATGCGCAGCGACCATCTATTATCATTAAGTTGGCCTTGATGCGTTGCCCTAATATTATTAAGTACACGCTCAGCTTTTCCTGGATATGTTTTCCAAATCCAATCAGTAAAAATTTTATCTAGTGCGCCATTTAACCTAACCATTGTATAATTGGCTGTCCGAGCGCCATAATCAGCCGCTGCATTAATTATATCTGGTATTTCAGCATCTGTTAAACCTGGGATGATGGGTCCTATCATTACGCCAACCGGTATTCCTTTTGCAGCCAACTTTTCGATGGTTTTTAAACGGTTACTGCAGCTTGAGGTTCTCGGTTCGAGCTGCCTGCGAATATCTTCTTTTAAAGTGGTGATGGTAATACTTACAAATATCAAATTATCTTTTGCTAGATCTTCAAGTATATCGATATCGCGCAAAATGAGTTGATTTTTTGTAATAATTCCTGCTGGATTGCGGAAGTTCTGGCACATTTCCAACAAGTTTCTAGTGATACCCATTTTTTGTTCAATGGGTTGATAGCAATCAGTATTACCAGAAAACGTTATTGGTGCAGGCTTCCATTTAGGGTCCATAAAAACTTTTTCGAGTAATTCGGGTGCGTTATGCTTGATTATTATTTTACGTTCAAAATCAAGTCCCGCGCTAAAACCCCAATAGTTATGGGAATTTCTAGCATAACAGTAAACACAGCCATGCTCACAGCCTTGATATGGATTTACAGAATACATCATTGCCGCATCAGGCATTTCAAGTTTATTCAGAATTTTTTTCGGATGTTCGCTGTAATATTGCGTTGCACACGGTGAAAGCAACGCCTCATCTAGCCCTTCAATGTGCTCAACAGTAATGTTTGAAACATTAAATGGGTTAAACGGATTAATTTGAGCACCGCGACCTTTAAAAATATTTTCATCAAATTTTGGAAATTCCATAATTGTCATTATTTTTGACAAATAAAGTCATAATTTCTGACAAAACAAAAAAAATCGAAAATTATTATGGCACTAATCGGATCAAACCTCAGACACCTGCGCAATGAGCGAAAGCTAAGTCAGCAAGAACTTGCAGACATGATTGGCATTGGAAGAACAACCATTGCGAACATTGAATCCAATCTTGCGAACCCAGGACATAAGACGTTACTGGAAATAGTCAAAGTATTTGACATTACCATTGATGAGCTGCTGCATTCGGACCTCAGCAAGAAATTAAAGCAAGTAGTTACCAAGGATTTAGAAAAGGGCAGTGGAACAATTATTTACCGACCGATAGTGATTACTGTTGATGAGACAGGATCGGAAAATATTGTGATGGTAGATACAAAGGCGGCAGCCGGTTATCCGACTAGATATTTAGAACCTGAATATTATAAAGAGTTGCCTGCCTTTAAATTGCCAGGTTCCGATTATAGAAATGGCACATTTAGGTGTTTTCAGATTGAAGGCGATAGCATGCAGGACACCATTCAGCATGGCGATTATGTAATTGGTCGTTTTTGCGACAATCACTTTAAAGATGTGCGTGATGGTTATATACATGTTGTGGTTACAACCGATAATGTATTAGTAAAACGCTTGGTGAGTAGGGCTGAAAGTGAACACAAGCTTTATCTGATAAGCGATAACGATGCTTACCCTGAAATTGTATTGGATATAGATGATGTTAAAGAAATTTGGTTTGTAAAGAGTAAACTATCATCGTATATGCCAGTAAAAAAGAACGATTTAGATAAATTAATAGGTGATTTAACTACGCAGGTGCACATGTTAAAAAGCCGACTTGACAATATTGAGCGGAATTAAAACGGCTGCCCTGCCTTTATACAATTTATTTTGTGCGGGTTGATGCTATTGGAATAAATATTTGGTTGATATTATCCTAACATCACCCTCCTTAAGGTGGGGCGGCTGAAATTCCTTAAAACCCAGAACTTATGTTTCTATTTCCTATTGTATATCTTTTATTTCGCATTTTTCGCAATAAGCGTATGTCTTAGCCCAATTTATTTACTGCTTCTTCCCATATATTTTTGCAATTTTGCTCCATGTTGAAATTATTTACATCACCTGTTCAGGTGAATAATGCCATTAAGGTTGGTGAATCAACGCCATTACTAATAGCGGGACCTTGTGTAATTGAAAGCCTAGAATTATGTCGCGAAGTTGCCTCAACAATGAAGTCTATCAGCCAAAAACTTGGCTATAATTATATTTTTAAAGCCTCATTCGATAAGGCCAATCGCACGGCCGGTGGTTCTTTTAGGGGAGATGGTATAGCAGATGGCTTAAGAATTTTACAACAAATTAAAGACGAATTTAATGTTGCAGTTTTAACAGATATCCACTTGCCTGAACAAGCTGCAATAGCTGCTGGAGTAGTTGATATGCTTCAAATACCAGCATTTTTGTGCCGTCAAACCGATTTATTACTTGCTGCAGGCAAAACAGGTGTTGCAGTAAATGTTAAAAAAGGACAATTTATGGCACCAGAGGACATGGCGTACGCAGTTGAAAAGGTGACCTCTACTGGTAATAACAAGGTGATGTTAACTGAAAGAGGTGCTTCATTTGGCTATCATAATTTAGTAGTTGATATGCGTTCACTACCAATAATGCGTCAATTTGCTCCAGTAATTTTTGATGTTACCCATAGTGTTCAAATGCCAGGAGGCGCAGGAGGCAAAAGCGGAGGTAAGCGAGAATTTGCTCCATATTTAGCCAAAGCCGCTGCAGCAGTAGGTGTTGACGGATTTTTTATAGAAACGCACCCAAACCCAGAAGTGGCATTAAGCGATGGACCCAATATGGTTCCACTTTCAGAAATGGAGGCTTTACTATCAAAATTGCTTGCCATCCGTAACATTGTTTAAGGCTCCAATTTGACATTCCATACCAATAATTTTCTTGAACCATTTGCATAATATACTTGAATGAGTAAATTTGCTACTCATTCAAATATGTGCTAGAATCATTAATTACATCGCGCACGCGAATAAAACTGTTGCTCAAGTTTTTTTCTAACAGCAAGTCGTCGGCTCACCTTCGGGGTTTGGCTAAAGAAATGCATGAATCTACTAATGCCGTGCGATTGGAATTAAACAAACTTTCGAAGGCTGGCTTTTTGGTATCTTATGATGAAGGCAAAACGATTCAGTATCGTGCAAACGAAAAACATCCCTTATTTCCGGAGTTAAATAGTTTGGTTCGAAAATATTTGGGCTTAGACAAGGTGGTAGAAAACATTGTTAATCAAATTGGTGAAATTCAATTTGCTTTTATTACTGGCGATTATGCTGAAGGAAAAGATACTGGAATAATTGAACTAGTAATTGTGGGTGAAGTAGATAGTGATAAATTAAAATATTGGGTTAATAAAACAGAAGTACTTATACATCGAAAAGTGAATGCACAAGTTTTAAATAGTGAATCATTTAATACTTGGAAGGCAAACGGAAATTTAAATAGTTCAATTGTATTGTGGACCAGCGATATAGTTGAATAAAGAAAATAATTATTAAAATACCACTTATCACACCTGTGACTGAGGAGGCGAAGCTGTAAAATTTATGTTCAACTTTAATTACGCAAAACCGATTGTTGTTGCAGAAATAGGATGCAATCACATGGGTAATTTTGAAACTGCTATAGCATTAATTAAACTCGCAAAAGAGTGCAAGGTAGATTATGCTAAATTTCAAAAGCGCAATCCGCGGTTACTGCTAAACGACAATCAATTTAATGCTCCCCATCCAGAACCTTGGCAAAGTTATGGCAACACTTATGGACAACATCGTGAATTTTTAGAATTCGAAATTGAACAACATGCTGAATTAAAAAAATATGCTGAATCAATAGGAATTGGGTATAGCGCATCTGTTTGGGATGTAGTTAGTGCTGAGGAAATTATTTCGTTGCAACCCGACTATATTAAAGTGCCCTCAGCTTGTAATACAAATTTAGAATTAATTAAATTACTTCGCGATAACTACTTTGGTGAAGTGCACATAGCCGTTGGGATGACACGAACTGATGAAATTGCAACTATAGTAAATTTATTTACTGAAACCGATGCTAATAAATCGCGACTTGTATTTTACAGTTGCACAAGTGGCTATCCAATTGCGGCAAATGAAATATGCTTATTAGAAATAAATAAATTATATGAATTATATGGCGACAAAGTAAAGACAATTGGATTTAGCGGACATCATCTTGGTATTGCTGCTGATATTGCTGCTTACACTTTGGGCGCACGATGGATTGAGCGTCACTTTACAAAAGATAGAACATGGAAAGGCACTGATCATGCTGCCAGCTTAGAGGTGCCAGGGCTACAAAAACTAGTTAGAGATTTAAATAATGTGCATCTCGCATTAACTTATAAGGAACAAGAAATTTTAGCAGTAGAGCAAATTCAACGTAGTAAATTGAAAAATAAACCTTAATGGAAATATTGGCAATTATTCCGGCTCGTGGCGGTAGTAAAGGATTACCAGGTAAAAATATCAAACCACTTTTACAGCATCCATTAATAGCTTATAGTATAAAGGCTGCAAAAGAGAGCAGTTTAATAAATAGAATAATAGTAAATACAGACGATGAATCAATTGCATCCATTGCAGCTAAGTATGGTGCTGAAGTGCCTTTTATGCGTCCGAAGGAATTAGCCCAAGATTTAACGACAGACTTAGCGGTATTCTTGCATCAATTAAAATGGATGAAAGATCATGAAAATTATATACCTGATATTGTAGTACAGTTGCGCCCAACATCTCCTATCAGAATGGCAGGATGGATAGATGAGGCAATAAATAAATTGATTAATACTAAAGCTGATTCATTAAGAGCAATTACGCCATCACCTTTAACGCCGTTTAAAATGTGGTTACTTAATAATAATACAGAGGCAATGGAACCGTTACTTAAATTAAGTGATATTGCAGAACCATTTAATCAACCACGACAACAATTGCCGACGGTTTATTGGCAAACTGGAACTTTAGATATTATACTAACTTCAGTAATTGCAAATGAAGGGCTCATGAGTGGGAAAAATATTATTCCATTTAATATACCAACAGCAATGGCAATTGACATAGATACTGTAGATGCATTCTACATGGCAGAAACGTATATTCAATATAATAATTGTATAAAATTCGATGAATAAAATAGCTCCAGTATTAGTAATTGGCGCTGGATCGATTGGCGAACGTCATATCGGTAATTTAATTAAATTGGGTTTTACCAATATCGTTGTTTACAGGCAACGCAATTTACCATTTCGATTTGTTAATCCTGAAAAGGTAAAAGTAGAAACGGATTGGGAAGCAGTAAAGAAATATTTATTTCAGTTTGCAATTATTTGCACACCTACCGACCAACACTTGCAACAAACAATCGATTGCATAGCATTAGATATACATGTTTTGGTAGAAAAACCCTTGTCGCATACAACAGTGGGTATTGAAAGATTAAAAGCAGCCGTGCAAGTCCACAATAAAATTGTTCATGTTGCCTACATGATGCAATTTCATCCGCAACTTACAAGGGTGGAGCAGATTATAAGCGAAGGCACTTATGGCAAATTAATGGCTATCAGCACTAACTGGGGAAGTTATCTTCCTGATTGGCATCCATATGAAGACTATAAAACATCATATGCATCACAAAAAATTATGGGAGGAGGTGCAGCGCTTACTTTAAGTCATGACATTGAAGTAGCAAATAGACTTTCTGGTGGAACCTTAGTAAGCTCAAGCAAACATTTTGGTTATACTAGTGCATTACAAATTGATACTGAAAGTGTTGCAGACTTTCATTTAAACTATTCCAATGGCGTGATAGCTCATGTTCACCTAAACTATCTGGAACAAATACCTAGAAGAAATTACACTTTTCTATTTGAAAATGGAACAATTTTAATAGATTATTTTGCGGGCACTATGCAAACAATAAATAAACTGGTTAACGAAACGCATCATCTCAAAAATTTCGACCGTAACGATATGTTTATTTCAGAATTAGAGTACTTTATTAAACTCACCGCTTCAACTGATTGTGTTACACATTCGCTTGATCAGATAAATAAATCAGCGGTAATAATTAAACTATGCAACAATGACTAAAACTATTTCTGTTGAAGGAAAAGTAATTTTACTTACAGGCGCCTTTGGTCTAATCGGAATGACTTTAGTAAAAAGTTTTCTCGCCCAAGGTGCGAAAGTGGTGCTTGCAGATGTTAACAAAAAACAAGCTTCTAAAGTTGAGAAAGAATTAAAATTATTGACTAAAAAAAGCGATTACTTAATTTGCATAACTGATGTAACAAAATCTTTATCTATAAAATCTTGTGTAAATAGTGCTATAAGAAAATACAAAAAGATTGATGTTTTAATAAACAATGCTGCAATTGATGCAAAATTTGATAAATCAGCCAATGACAAAAGTAACCAATCAAGGTTTGAATTATTTCCTATACCATTACTGGAAAAATCGTTTGATGTAAATGTGAAAGGGCTTATAATGATGACACAAACTGTAATCCAGCAAATGCTGAAACAGGGTTTTGGCAACATCATAAATGTAGCTTCAACCTATTCGCAAGTAGCACCAAACCAAAGTTTATATGATTTTGGGGACGAGACAATCAGGTATAAACCAGTGGATTATGTTGTAACCAAATCGATGATTCCAAATCTTACAAAATACCTTGCAACTTTTTATGCAGGAAATAACATTCGATGTAATGCAATTGCTCCACATGCGATTTTTAATAATCACAGTGAACCATTCCTGAAAAACTTTGCAAAGTTATCGCCGATGGGTCGAATGGCTGACAAAGATGAAATTACTGGACCTTTTACTTTTTTAGCATCAGATGCATCAAGTTATATGACAGGTAGTTTATTAACAGTTGATGGTGGGTGGACCGCGTGGTAAATAAATTAAAGATATAAAATATGCCAAAAATAAAATTATTTCTCACTGATGTGGATGGTGTAATGACCGACGCAGGGATGTATTATACAGAAAATGGTGATGAGTTTAAAAAATTTAACACACATGATGGCATGGCATTCAATTTATTGAAAGCAGCTGGAATTAAAACAGGCATCATTACTACAGAGAACACAAAAATTGTAGAGCGCAGAGCTTCAAAGTTAAAAGTTGACTATGTTTATCAAGGTGCGGGATTTAAAGGTAAATTGGCAGCAGCGTTAGATATTTGTGCTAAAGAAAATATTTCTATAAAAGAAGTAGCTTATATTGGAGATGACATAAATTGCATTGATTTACTAAAAGAAGTTGGCATAGCAGCTTGCCCAGCCAATGCCACGAAGCATGTAAGAGCAATTGCTGGAATTATTCATTTAGCGAAAAATGGAGGAGAGGGAGCAATTAGAGAATTTGTAGACGAATATTTATTAAACGATTGAAGTGGAAAGGCTAAAAACGGCGCTCTTAAAATTAAACAAACATGAGTGAATCGAAAGGATTTATAAAAAACATTTCGAGTAATTATTTCATTTTTGGGTTAAGAGTAGCTTTGGGAATATATGCATTGCCAGTTTGTTTACATGCATTTGGCCTTGAATTATATGGGCTCTATATTATTTCATTTGGCCTCTCATCTTCCATGGCCGCGTTTGATTTAGGATCATCCAAATCAATTTTCAGGTATGCTGTTGAATATAATAACGACGCCAATAGGGAGAAATTCCAAGAAGCTTTAAATGTTAGTTTATCGTTCAATTTTTTCGCTTCCATACTCATTTTTATTGCGATGATAACCTTGGGTTATTTTTCTGAGTTAGTATTCAATACCACACCAGAAGCGAATCAGTTCGCGTTACCGCTATTCATTTTAGCCGCCATTAACGCCTTACTATTAACAACTGATGCCGTTCCGCAGAATTTACTTATTGCCAACAAACATTTTCACAGTAGAAACACATTTCAATTCATTTTTTTATTGCTCAACCTTGCATTACTTTTAACTATTCAGTTTGGGAATGCAATATCGATTATCACATTTGCAACTTGCACCACATTACTAACCGCTTTTACATTATTGGCCGATGTATATTTAGTATATAAAAAACGGTTAACAGCAATGATTAAAATATCGTTAATTTTTGGACGCAAATTGCTTAACAATCGGTACACAGGATATTCATTACAAGTGTTTGGATTGGCGCTTGTTAGTTTTCTTGCCGTACAGGCAGATCGTATTATTATTGCAGGAGTGCTCGATGTTGCAGCAGTTACCGTTTATACAATTATCACCAAACCATATTTTGTTTTGCGTGGTATTATAGCTATTTCATTTCCCGTAATTCAACCAACACTAAATAAATTAAATCTCGAAACAACCAAAGAAAATTTTGCAAAGTTTACTGGCAAAATTATACGAACAGGCTTTCTTGTAATGTTGGGAGTTACACTAATAGCAAGTATATTTTATGATAACGTTTTAACACTCTGGCTAGGAACCAGTGAATACAATTCTTTTATTATTTGGGGTATGCTTAGCCTTGTTACGCTTTGTATTACGATGTTATACAGCCCTTATTACAGAACACTAGTGCTTAGCAATCAAATAAAAATTATTCTAAATTTTTCGATTGTAAGTGTTATATGCAACGTTATTATAAGTATTATACTTTCAAATTATCTTGGTTTTCAAGGCGTTATAATTGGCACATTTATTCAAATTATAGCTGAATGTATTTTCTCATATAAATGGTTCGTCTCTAAACTAAAGCCTTACAACAGAAACATATTTAACTTAAAGTTTATTGGAACCTCAGCAGCACTTATTTTAATTACATTAATTTTCGCCTACTTTTCATCAAACTTTTCTGGCAAGTTATTATTCGATAGTATTTATTTTGTTTTATTAACGGCTATTGTATCAACAATAGTTTATGCGTTTATTAAGCATGAAAATGTGTTTGCACAATTTAGCCCTGCAAATGACATTAATACAATAAATGATGTGAAATGACAATTGGATTAATGTTAACATTTTTCGATTTTAGAAGTGATGTGAGAGCATTAATTAAGGCAATTTGCCTAAACCATGAAGTTGTGGTATTTATTCGAGCTGAACATGAAAGTAAAATTAAACGCTTTCTTATACCTGGAATGACCTATCGTTTGATAGATGAACAATTACCCGGAATTTCGAATAAAATTGCTGTTAGAACATTTCATTTACTAAAGAAACTGCCATCGTCAAAACAGAATTACTATTTAATGGAAGGCTTCAAAGCGAATGGGCTGGCAGACGCTAAAATGCGGAAAAGGGCGAATAACATACTTAAAGCCCAATATTATTTACCACATTTTGTAAGTTATGATTCTTACTTAAATATGCTTCGGTATTCAGGCAAAACCGATTTAAGTGGAATAGATAAAATGTTGGCATTAACAGATATTTATGACGATCTTCTGTTGGCTAGACTAATTGATGAAAAAATTAAAACCGAGGTTTATGTTTACAGTTGGGACCATCCATGCAAGCATGTACGTTTCTCAAAGCGCGTTAATTATTTAGTTTGGAATGAAGAAATTAAAACAGATTTAATTAATTTACAGCAAATTTCAGCAAATACAATAAAGATCTTAGGTGCCACTCAACTTGGATTCATTCTTCAATACAAGGCAGTGCCTAAGGTTAATCAAAAAGTTGAAAAGTATTTCGTTTTTGGTTGTGGCATAGGAATTAAATCACTTGTAGAAGATGAAATAGATACTATTCTAAGTCTAGCAGATTGTATAAAAAAAACACATCGTGATTGCAAATTAATTGTTCGTCCTTATCCTCAAATGCATGACTGGAGTCCATACAATAGATTATTGGAGGAGCGTATTATAGAACTAGATAGCAGCTGCAAAAAAGCTGATTTAATAATAACTGAGGCAGATATATTATCGAAATTTGTAACCATAGAAAATGCTACTGCTTTTTTTCATTTAGGGACTACACTTGGGCTGGAAGCATGTTTTACCACTTGCCCTTCGTTTATAATTGATATTGATGCAAAGCAGACAAACCCATTTACCTTATACAATTTTACGCATCAATATCAGAATGAAAAATACCTAATAAATAACAATCCTTTGAACACAATTCGCTCTATTCGTCAATTAACCGAAACTTTAAGCGAATTGCCAAACAATAAGTATTTGGCCTCTAACAAACGCATTGCAAATCAATTTACTTCTCAAACCTTTGAAGCGCTTGCTAAAAAGCTATGTGAATCGTAAACTATATCAATACCATTAATAATTGACCAATAAATTGCGCGTGGCGTTTTTTCCATATGGGTTTCTTCAGGAAAATCCATACCAAAATCAAATTATTGCTGGGTTAGAAGCAAATGAAGTTGAAGTAATTAAAATACCTGGAAAAAAATTCTTTCCCTTACTACAACTTATTAAATACAATCCCGATATTGTGCATATATTTTGGCCACATGATTTTTATATTGGGAAAAACAGCGGTACCACCATTATTAAAAGAGCTATGCTCACTTGCACTTTACCAATATTAAAAAGGTATACATCGGTTTACTCAGCAGATAACCTTGTTTCACATGACAGTGAAACAATATCAGAAAAAACTGAAAAGATATGGATAGCCAAAATATTAAAAAAATGTAGAGGGATTATCTATATGAGTAAAGCAGCTAGTGAATTGTATCAAAATTTCTATACAGCGCTACCTAAAAATAAATTAATAATTTCGCATGTTAACTTCAATAGTAATTATCCCAATAATTTAAGTTTAGACACTTGCCGAAAGCTACTCTCGTTAAAGGACGAAACTGTATTTTGTATTTTTGGACGCATTCATCCTTATAAAGGCGTGTTGGGAATAATTAACGCGTTTAAGCAATTAAAAAACACTGACGTTGTGTTACTTATCGTTGGAAAATGCAGTTCAGCCGACTACTATCAGCAAATTATTACCGCAAGTGGCAATCTATTTCAAAATAGGATTCGCGTTGTAAATGAATTTATCCCGAATTCAGACGTACAATTATATCTAAATGCCTCTGATTATTTATTATTAAATTATGTTGATACGCCATTAAATCCAGGCTCCGCTATTATTGCTGAAACGTTTAACATCCCTGTTATTGCGCCTGAAACCTCAGTTTTAAAAGAGATAGTTGGAAAACCAGGCAATTACTTTTTTTTACAAAACAATACAGCATCGTTACAAAAAATAATGGAAGAAGTGTGCCAAATAGAGCAAAATCGATCGTTACGATCAACAGTCAATACCGAATCAGATCCCAAAATTATAGGTAAAAAATTAAAGGAGTTTTATTTATCACTATTACAGAAAGTTCATTGATAGGCATTCAATCAAATAAAATAAATCGCGAAAATATTGAATTTTGAAGCTTAAACATTATATACTATTAACATTCGCCATTGCAATTGAGAGTTGGTTTATACTCCAATATGCATCGGACAAACGTGACAACGAAAATTGGATTGCACCATATTTATCTGCGGCTGCAAATTTATCAATAGGTGGAGAATTTATGATTGACGAAGCAGAAGTAATTTCTTTTAAAGAACTACCTGTAAATCAATACTACGGTTATCATTTTTCTAAATCCGAACAATTAACTTATTACAATCATAATCCCATTGGGTTCGCATACATTATAAGGCTTTCAACCTTTATATTCCCTTTTTTAGGAGACACCTATGCACTGCTGCTATTACAAGTACTAGTGCATATCGGATTAAGCATCTTGTTGCTTAAAACGATTAACAATAAAATTTTTAGCCTGCTATTTATTCTTATTTATGCGCTAAATCCCATCGTCATTAATATTGTGACACTTAATTTCTATTATTACTGGCAATGCATTCCAGGTTTTATTTTATTGTATTGTATTGCTGCTAAACATTTAAATAAGTATACTATTTTAATATTAACAATTCTGCTTTTAGCAGCAACTTTAGCAAGACCTACAATAATACTCTTAAGTTTTGGAATACTAATATTGTATTTCCGATATCTACCAAAGGCTTTTGCTGCAGTACTTAGCACTACCACTATTGCACTTTTCATATTCATTAATAAACCAATGGAAAAAAATATATGGCATACAATTTATGTTGGCTTAGGGGCATATCCTAACGAATATGCAACTACAATGTCTGATAATTATGGCTACAACCTCTACGAAGCTAAAACTGGCATAAAGTTAAATGCAAGTGTTGGTGGTAATTATTACGAAACTGAAACTATACATGAATATAAAGAAATTACAAAAGCAACCGTAATTAAAATATTTAAGGAGAATCCGCTCATTTTTATAAAAGCTGCAATGCTAAATTGCCTACAATGCTTTTCACCAGGCTATATCAACCTAGGTATACAATGGCTAAATATTTTAGTTGCTGCAATTGGATGTATTTTTATGGTTCTATTATTAAAGGCTAAGCAATATTACATTTTTTTGGGAATCGCTTTATATGCAGGGACATTTTGTTTATACTACCCACCAATTCAAATATATTTATTTGGCGCCTATGTGTTGTTAACATTTGGTTTTTATAACATACTGACCTATTTCTTTCCCAATAAGACTATACCAATACGCATTTACCGTTTATAACAATTTTTACAATCAAAAAGAAAAATAAATTATTGTATATCAGCTCCAATGATGGATCAGATATGCGCATAAACAAGGAACTAAAAAGCTTGTCTAAAGCATTTGAGATAACTTTTATTGGCTCTGGTATTAGTAATCATGACTGCTATGGGAAAACATTTTGCAAGTATTTTTACTTAATAGATGGGAAACGAAATAATCCGTTAACCATTATAAAACAAACATTACTAGTAGCCAGGCTATTATTTAAGAAATTTGATTCCATTCATATTATTAATGAACAATTAATGATATTTTATTATCCATTATTATTTAGACAACATGTAGTATTAGATATTTTTGATTCAATATTTCTTATGAAAAATCAAAGTAATAATAATCTATTACTCTTGAAACGCATTATTTATGCCCCTGTAGCCAAAATATTAGTTACCGACCAAAATAGGAAAGCGCTAATGCCAGCATTCACGCATCATAAAATACACATTCTCGAAAACTTCCCCAATATTTTTAATGGGATTATAAAACAAAACAATAGTCGGGAGCCATTAACAATATTATATAATGGTTGGCTAGGTAAATACAGGGGAACCGATGTGGTTAATAAAATACTTTCTGTAGATGATAAAATCCGGGTAATTATGGCAGGATGGTTTGCTGATGACGAATCACGAAAACTTGCAATGCATCCTCAAGTCGAATACAAAGGAATAATGAGGCAAGAAGAAGCATTAACTATTGCTGCGCATGATGCCGATTATATACTTTGTGTTTATGCACCAAATAGCGAAAATAATATAAATGCGAGCCCTAATAAGATTTACGATGCCATTCAAACAAGGAAACCACTGATAACCAATAAAGAAATTAAAGTTTCAAAATTTGTAAAGGACAATAATTTAGGGATAGTTATTGAAGATTATAACAATTTTGACAGTGTACAGTTAATTAAAGATTTATACACTTTAAAAAATTCATTTAACTTCAATGAAAATCTAATTAAGCAATACACTTGGGAAAATATAGAAGGTGAATTGTTAAACGCACATAAGGTATGAGGATTTTATTTTGCACAAATGCATTTGAAGTGGTGTCAAATGGGCCAGCAAAATTTGCGCAATTATTGTTAAATATTAATGACATATATGCTCAACATCAAATTAGAATTCTAACGGAGGATATTACCACTGCTATACCAGGTTTAGTTTATCATCAAAATGTTGGTATTCCCAATTTTTTAAAACCATTAGGTATGTTTATTAGAATGTTTCGCTACCACAAAACAGCAATGCAAATTAGGAAAAACGATTACAAATTCGATGTATTGGTTTACAATAATGCGATTGTAGGATTGCGCAGTGGAATTAGCTTTGGTAATACAATTGGTTTTATAAATGACGACAATAACGCTGCTGTTTCTTGGAAAAATGCATTAACCAAAATGCAATGGAAAAAATCCCATATATTCTTCTTAGTTGAAATGCTAACTTCCCACGTTTTAAAAAAAACTATAGCCAACTCTCAATATTTAAAAACTTACTTAATAAAAAGATATAATATACCTGAAAATAAAATTTCCTATTTACATAAGGCAATCGAGCTCGAACCTTCAATAACAAAGCGTGTGAACAGCGTAACACATGTGCTCTTTGTTAAAAATGATTACAAAAGAGGAGGCCTTTTTATTTTAATAGACACACTTAAACTTTTGAAAACCGAAGTTGAGTTAACAATTATTGGACCACCCGAAACAGCAAAAAATGAAATCATTGCTTATGCCAACTCTGATAAAATAAAATGTAATTTTAAAGGTATAGTACCTCAAGCTGAAGTATATGAACAAATGCGTTTAGCGGATATTTTTTGTGTGCCTTCACTGCAAGAAGGCTTAGGAGTAGCCAATATTGAAGCGATGGCATTTGGTTGCAGTGTAATTTCAACCAATACGGGTGGAATACCGGAGGTATTGGATTATGGCAGAAATGGTTGGCTAGCAATTCCAAATAATATCCAAAGTCTATTCGAAGCATTTCAATCATACTTTAATGAACCGGAAATAAGTGAACAGAAAAAAATAAATGCCATTCAATTTATTGAAAAATTCAAATTAACAACCGTTTTAGCTTTATTCATACAATTAATGGAAGAGCATGAATAATCGTGACCAAGCATTAAGGAAAATATACTATAACAGTGATTTCGTGCTTCTAAACGTAAATGCTTTCCTAGTTATAATTGGATACGCTTTTGCTGTTTACACCAATTTAGGCTCAGTGGAATTCATGAAGATTGTAAAGAGTTTCTTTATTGTATTCTCCATTATTGCATTATTCAAAAACATGCAGCTTAACAAAAGTCCTTTCCCTTCGCCTACTTTTCTTTTTATACTAATATTTTCTTTCTGGGTATTTTTAATGTCATTCTTTTCCGAGAATATTGGCTACAGTATATCCAAAGCAATGAATTTTTTAATTCCGCTAATTTATGTTTATATAGCAATGCACAATTTATTAAATAAATTCAGCGCGAATGATTTAGTGAAGGCATTTTTAAGAAGCTTTAATCTAATTTATGCGATTCCAATCTTATTGTTTTTATTAACAGGAGCAGGCTTTTCACAAACAAATATTTACGGACAAGGTGGTAAAGAGGGTCAGTTTTTCGTAAGTAATCAATATGGCTGGGCGTGTTCAATGTTTATTATATCAAGCGTTGATTTGTGGTTAAATACAAAATTTAACAATTTATACAAGATTTTTTTAGTTAGCACAGTTGCTGCTGCATTATACCTGGTGCTTATTTCAGGCAACAGAGCCGCTTGGTTAGCCATCGGGCTCGCACTTCTAATCTTTATCCTGCGTTTAAAAAACATAAGAATCGATTTTAAAATTATCATATCTATTATACCAATTGTAGCCATTATATGGTTTTACCAATTGCCTGAATCATCTCTTATGATAAGAATAAATGATACCGAAACACAACTTGAAGGAGGTGAAGCGAGATTTAATACGGCAAAATTAGCCATCTCAGCATTTAACGACGATAAAACGCTTTGGTTTACAGGTGCGGGTATGTTCAACTATGAAAAAATTATACATGGTGACGGACTTGGTGATTTCCACAACTCTTATTTGGAAGTGCTATTTGGGGGAGGAATAATACTATTTCTAATGTTTTTGAACTTCATGGTATTTCGACCTCTTTATTACTATGCAAAACATTACTCCAAATATTATCTAATAATAACGCCAATTCTTGTCATACCCTTTTTTGAAAGCAATCTCACAGGCGGTCAGTTTTTATTCTTTCCTTGGTTCATTTTCATGTTGCTATTTAATATACCACCTGAGTTCGATAAAGCAAGATTGGCAAATAAAGAAAAGGAAAATATTTCCAAATTTAAATTCAAATAATAGATGTTAAAAATACTAATAGTAATAGGAACTAGACCGGAGGCAATTAAAATGGCATCTGTAATTAATTCCTTAAAAGCTAATAAAGGTATTAATCTCGAAGTATGCGTGACTGGCCAGCATAGAAGCATGCTTGATCAAGTACTCGTGTTTTTTAAAATCAATGTCGATTATGATCTTGATATTATGCAGGCAAATCAAACATTAAACAGTACGACTGGCAAAATAATATTATCAATGGACAAAGTTTTAGATACAAGCAGTCCCGATATTTTACTTGTTCACGGAGATACAAACACATCGTTTACGGCAGCACTTGCAGCATTTCATAAGAAAATACCGATTGCACATATTGAAGCCGGATTACGAAGTGGTAACATCCAATTACCATTTCCTGAAGAAGGTTACAGAACATTGATTACAAAAATTGCTTCCATACATTTTGCGCCAACAAAACAAAATGTAAACAACCTATTGAACGAAGGCGTTAAAAAAAACAATATTATTAAAACTGGCAATACGGTAATTGACAGCCTTTTATACACGGCAAAATCCATTACTGGTTTCTCTGAAAATATAAAAAATGAATCGTTAATAACTTGCCTGCAATCAGGCTCAAAGATAATTCTCGTTACAGGCCATCGTCGTGAAAACCTTGGACAAGGCTTGTTAAACATTTGTACTGCATTAAAAAATATTGCTAAATCAAACCCAGATGTAACCATAATTTATCCAGTTCATTTGAATCCGCGAGTAAAAGAACCAGTGACAAGGTTATTGGGGAAACAAAAAAACATATTGCTAACCGACCCTTTATCTTATCCTGATTTTGTATACCTAATGAAAAGCTCATTCCTATTACTAACCGATTCGGGTGGCATTCAAGAAGAAGGGCCATCACTTGGTAAGCCAGTATTGGTAATGCGTGACGTAACAGAACGTCCAGAGGCTATTGAAGCAGGAACCGTTAAATTGGTAGGCACAAGTCGCATAAAAATTGAAAATACTGTTCAAAAATTATTGAATTCGCCCAAGCATTATGCGCAAATGGCAAAACGAACAAATCCCTACGGCGATGGTAAGGCTGCAGCACGTATAACAAATTGGCTTTTAAAAAATGCTTCTAAAATTAAAAAATTAAAGCAGGTATGAAACAATTAATTCAGCACCTTAAAACTGGTGAAACAATAATAGAAGAAGTACCATCTCCCGCCTTACCGCCAGGATATGTATTAATTCGCACTGTAAAAAGTTTAATTTCAACTGGTACCGAAAAGATGCTTGTTGAATTTAGTAAAGCAAGCTTAATTACAAAAGCAAGGCAAAACCCTGAGCGTGTTGCACAAGTGTTAGATAAAATAAAAACTGATGGCTTGTTTCCAACAATTGAAGCAGTTTTTAGGCGGCTCGACGAGCCATTACCCTTAGGGTATTGTAATGTAGGAACCATAGTTGAAATTGGTGATGGCGTAACAGAATTCAAAATTGGAGATCGTGTGGCAAGCAATGGAGTGCATGCCGAATTTGTTGCCGTACCAAAAAACTTGGTAGCACTTATACCTGAAACAGTTAGTGATGAAATGGCAACATTTACTGTTGTGAGCTCAATTGGACTACAAGCAATAAGAATTGCAAAGCCAGAATTTGGAGATTCAGTTGTAGTTATTGGATTAGGTTTAATTGGCTTGTTAACATGTCAATTGGCTATATCGAACGGCTGTAAAGTAATTGCTTTTGATATTGATGATGACAAAATTAACATTGCCCGAAAACTTAACATAGATGCATATCATTCAGAAAACGATGATATTATCGGAATAGTAAATAGGACAACAAATAATTCTGGTGCTGATATAGTATTAATTGCAGCTTCTGCTAAAAATGACGACATTATTAATACCTCAGCCCGAATTGCACGCAAACTTGGGAAAATTGTATTAATCGGTGTAATTAATTTGAATATTGACCGGTCCGAATTTTATAAAAAAGAAATACATTTTCAAGTATCATGCTCCTATGGTCCTGGTAGGTATGATGAAAGCTACGAGCAAAAAGGAATTGATTATCCTTATGCCTATGTTAGGTGGACAGTAAAACGAAATTTTGAAACAGTACTACAATGCATGCTCAATGGTTCATTGCAAACTGAATTACTCATTTCTAACAGTGTTCCATTTAGCGATGCACCAAAAATATATTCAAACATTTCTAGCAATAAAGCAATTGCCACTATTCTGAATTATAGTGAAGAAATAACACCAGCGCGTCAATTTAATTTAAACAACACTTCAATTACAACTAATAAGCCAACTGTGGCAATAATTGGAGCGGGTATTTATACTAAGTTAACTTTATTGCCTGCTTTGGAACACAGCGGTTTTACAATTAAATACATTGCTTCAAATGATGGCTTAAACGCCGCATTGCTTGCCAAAAAATATAAAATACATAACGCAGTAACAGATAATAATATCATCTTCAACGACAAAGATGTAGATTTAGTTATTATAGCAACCAGACACGACTCACATGCGTTACTTACTGCTCAAGCATTAGCAAATAAAAAACACGTTTTTGTAGAAAAACCGCTTGCGCTAAATGTACAAGACCTTGAAAAAATAGCAACTAATTATGCTGCCAATAAAATTTCATTGCTATTTGTTGGATTTAACAGAAGGCATGCTCCATTATCGATAAAAGCCAAATCACTTTTGCCAAAAAACATGGTAATGAATATAAACATTACGGTAAATGCAGGAGCACTCTTACCTAACCATTGGCTGTTTGACGAAACAATTGGTGGCGGAAGAATAATTGGCGAAGCTTGTCACTTTTTTGATCTCATGTGCTATTTTACTGGAAGCAGCATTAAAACAGTTTATGCATCGTCAGCCTCGGCAAGCAACAATATTGAAAATGTAATTGCACATTTAACATTTTCTAATGGAAGTCATGGAACAATTTCATATTTTGCCAATGGAAATAAAAGTTTCCCGAAAGAAACTATCTCCATTTTCTGCAATAATCAAATCTTGGTCATCGACAACTTTAAAAAATTATCAGGATTTGGATTTCCCAATTTCAAAAGTAAAACAACAAAGCAGGATAAAGGTCATTCAAATCAATTTAAAACTATAACTTCAATTTTAGAAAAAGGTGGCAATGCCTTTACTTCTTTTGATGAACTGTATAATACAACAAATGCAACCTTTGCGGCCATTGAAAGCATTAAACAAAATCAAGTAATTACTATTTAGACGCAATTATGTGTGGAATTCTTGGATTAATAAAAAATAACAATAGCGAAATAAATGTGGATTACGCATTTAGTGTGCTAAAGCATCGCGGCCCAGATGCTAGTGGATTATTTCAAGATGACCACGTTATTTTAGGCACCCACCGCCTTAAAATCCAAGATTTAAGTGAATTAGGCAACCAACCCATGATAGATATAACGGGGCGGTACCATATTATTTTTAACGGAGAAATTTATAATCATCAGGAAATTCGTAAAAAATTAATTGACCAGGGAATCCAATTTAAAGGCAACTCCGATACCGAAACAGTGCTATATGGTTATATCATTTATGGAGAAAATATTCTTAACCAGCTTAATGGCATTTTTGCAATTGCTATTTATGATAAATTAGAACAAACAATTTTCGGCGCGCGGGATCAATTTGGCGTAAAACCATTTTATTACTATTTAAAAGGAAATGCTTTTGCGTTTAGTTCTGAAATTAAATCGCTAATATATTTGCCCGATTTTGACAACTCCCTAAATTTTAAGGCTTTAGCAAACTATATGAATTACTTGTGGTCGCCAGGACAATTAACTCCTTTTAAATATATGCACAAATTGCTTCCAGGCGAATGTTTCAAGATTCAAGTTGCTAAACCAGATACATTTAAAAAATACAAGTACTACGATATCCCGTTTGATGGTTCGCGTGAGTTTTATAGTGATAGGATGTGGATTCAAACAATTGATGAAAAATTAGAACAAGCTGTAAAATCCCAATTACTTTCAGATGTGCCAGTTGGTTTTTTCCTTTCAGGAGGCATCGATTCTTCACTAATTGTTGCAGAGGCATCCAAGCTCTCTGGTGGCAACAAATTAGATTGTTTCACAATAAAAGGAGACACGAATGCCAAAAATGAAGGGTTTGTTGAGGACTATAAATTCGCACAAAAAGCTGCCAAACATTTAAACGTTAACTTACATGTTGTTGATGGAAGTATCAATATTATAAATGAATTTGATAAAATGATTTGGCATATGGACGAACCGCAAGCAGATATTGCGCCGCTTTATGTTTATAAAGTTTGCCAAGAAGCCTATCAAAAAGGAATAAAAGTAATGCTTAGTGGTGCCGGTGGCGATGATGTCTTTTCAGGTTACAGAAGACATACTGCAATTAATTTGGACAAATATTTAAAATTTACACCGCAATTTGTTTTTCCCTTACTTGAGAAATTTTTGCGCAACAAAGATGTTAATAATCCAAACATTCGTAGAATTAACAAATTTATAAAACGCAACAAAGCTTCATCAATTGATAGGCTTGTTGGGTATTTCGAATGGTATCCTATAGCAGAGAATCTAGAATTATTTCATAGCGATATTCAAAATGAAATAATTAATTACAAACCTGAAGAATATTTATATAATCTATTAGATGATGTTAACGAAGAAGATGACCTACTTAATAAAATGCTATATCTTGAACAAAAAACTTTTTTAGTTGACCACAACTTGAATTATACTGATAAAATGGGAATGGCTGCAGGGGTAGAAATCAGAGTGCCTTTTCTAGATAAAGATTTAGTGCATGCGAGTACAAGACTACCAAAAAATTTAAAAATTCGCAATCATCATACAAAATACATCCTTCGCAAAATTGCTGCCCAGCACCTACCATTATCCATTGTGAATAGAGCTAAAACCGGATTTGGTGCACCTATTAGAAAATGGATTAGTAACGATTTGACCAATATGATTAATGAGCGACTATGCATAGAAGAATTAAACAAATTTAACATCTTTAATTCAACAGCAGTCGAAAAACTTATAGCAGATAATAAGCAAGGAAAAATTGACGGTGCTTACACTATACTAACTATTATGGCAGTTCAAAGTTGGTTGAATCAATTTTATAAGCATGATTTAAATGGCAATTAGCACTAAAAACCTACATAAGTATGCTTATTTAATTAAAGATATGGGATTAACCTATTTCTTTAATCGGACTTTACATTTAATAAATGTTAAATCAGGTTTAATTAAACGAAAGAATGAATTTAAATCTACACAAAAATTAGATATAACCCTTATCGAATGGCGAAGAAGTAACATTAAATACATTATTCCATCAAAATCTAATATCAATTTCCAAAAAAATAGAAACCCCGAATTATCATTTAGAGCCATTGAATGTTTAAATGGAAATATAGTATACTTCAATTCATTTGATTCTAAATTATTAGGTGAATACAAGTGGCATACGAACCCTGCATCAGGTTTTACTTTTCCCAAAAATCAACATTGGTTAGATATTAATGAATTTACGGTTGGTAATGATATTAAATATGTTTGGGAACGTTCAAGATTTTGTTTTATTTACGATGTAATTCGATATGATTATCATTTTGATGCAGATTGTTGTGAATTTGTAATTAATGAAATAACAAACTGGATAGATGAGAACCCTATTCATTGTGGCCCAAATTATATCTCTGGGCAAGAAATTGCTTTAAGAATACTCAATTGGATATTTGCACTGAAATATTATGCAGATAATGATTACTTCACAGAGGCAGTTTGGCAGAAAATAATATGCTCCATTTATGACCAAATAAAACATATTGCAGTTAACCTGAATTTTGCTCAGCAATTAGTGCGCAATAACCATATTATTACCGAAGCAGCAGCCCTGTTTGTATTTGCAACCTTGTTTCCTAAGCTAAAAGAATCTACAAATTGGGAGAATAGCGGCCGCAAAATTCTTGAAACTGAAGGCTTCCATCAAATTTTTAATGATGGCACTTATTTACAATATTCAATGAATTACCATCGAGTGGTAATACAAGTTTATAATTTAGTATTAAAAATTGGAGAATTAAACAACAAGCCATTTTCAATAAAAATAAAAAAGAGGTTAGGTAAGTCGCTGCAGTTTTTATTAACTTGTACCAATATCAAAACTGGCGAACTTCCAAACTATGGGGCAAACGATGGTTCGCTATTTTTTCCTTTAAACAATAATAGTTATTCTGATTTCAGACCTCAATTACAAGCACTTGCCCACACATTACAGTTATCGTGCTTTTTAAGTAATATTTTTGAAGACACCAATTGGATTAATGGCAACTATACCAATTCATTTCCCGAAATCGAAATTAAACTTGGTGCAAACAATTTTCTGGATAGCGGCTATTATACCATAAACGAAAATGAAACTTTCACCTTTATAAGGTGCGGAAAGCATAAAAGCAGACCTTCGCAAGCCGACAATTTACATGTTGATTTATGGCACAAATCAATAAATATCATGCGCGATGCTGGCACATACCAATATAATACTGATGCCGAAACTACAAAATATTTCTTCGGAACAGCATCACACAATACAATAATGTTAGGCAACTATGATCAAATGGTAAAAGGTCCCAGGTTTTTATGGTTTTATCACAGTAAACTGATAAGTGCATCATTAATTGAAAATGAGGAAAATTATAGCTTTTCAGGAACAATAAAAGCATTTAGACAAACTGGCAAATGGCATATTCATGAACGAGTAATACAAAAATTGAAACATAAGGCTGATTGGCTAATTGCTGATACTGTTCAACATAGCACAAACTTATTGATGCATCAAATTTGGCATCCCCATGAATCCTTTTCTAAAGATTTTAGAATAACCGCTATCGATGAATTTAATAATACAATTACACCAACATTTACAAAAGCATACTATTCACCTACATACGGTAAAAAAGTAGTGTCAGATCAGATTACATTTACAACGCTTACTAAAAAAATAACAACACACATAACTGCAATAGTATAAATGAATATACTTTTAATACATCAATATTTCCAAGAAAAAAATGATCCAGGAGGGCTGCGTTGGAATGCTATGGCAAAACTTTGGGTGGAAGAAGGACATTGCATTACAGTAATTGCCGGCATGACACATTATACTAAAGGTGTTAGAAACCCAAAATACAATAACAAGTACACGCATATTGATAATTTCGCTCCAGGTATTAAGGTTATTAGAACACATGTGTCTGACACTTACAACAACAATTTTAGAGGCCGAATGAATGCCTATTTCGCCTTTGTATGGTCAGGAATATATGGTGGATTATTTAAAGCGCGCGAAAAATATGATTGTATTGTAGTAAGTTCACCACCATTAACAGTAGGCATTATTGGTTTAACACTTTCATTTTGGAAACGCATTCCATTTATTTTTGAAATTAGAGATTTATGGCCAGAATCGGCAATTGACACAGGTGTGTTGAAAAACAAATTTATTATTAATTTGGCCTATATGTTAGAAAAACGCATATACAAAAAAGCGGATTTAATTAATGTGCTAACGCCTGCCATGCGTGATAAATTAATAGCTAAAAAAGGCATCGACTCAAAAAAAATAATTTACTTCCCCAACGCAGCAGATTTTGATCTTACGGATGAGGTTGTAAATAGTTTTGATAAATTAAAATTCCGAATTGAAAACAACATTCCCACATCGAATTTAGTGCTTTGTTATGTCGGTGCACATGGTTTAGCAAATCACCTTATACAGCTTTTAGATGCTGCATCATTGCTAACGGATAAGCCCGTTACATTTATGCTAATTGGCGATGGCATGCAAAAGCATATGCTTAAAGAAACTTGTATAAAACGAGAATTAAAGAATGTAATATTTGTTGATTCTGTACCAAAAGAACAAGCGCTAAACTACATTTTAGCTTCCGATATTGGCCTCTCGATACTAAAACAAGCCGATACTTTTAAAACAGTATATTCTAATAAAACATTCGACTATATGGCATGCAAAAAACCCGTATTGATGGCTATTGATGGTATTTCACGCAAATTAATAGAGGATGCTCAGAATGGATTTTTTGTTGAACCTGAAAATGCAGCTGCATTTGTGGAACGTGTAAATTATTTCTTAAAACATCCTGAAGAGATGAGCATACTTGGAAACAATGGATATAATTATGCAAAACTCCACTTCGACAGAAATAAATTGGGTAAAGCATATATCAATAGCATTGAATCAAGCATTTTAGCAAAAAACATCAACTAATATGTTCAGCAGTTATTACATTAAATACATAAAGGGCATTTTAGATATTGTATTCGCACTTTTAGCTTTTATTGTGCTTTCGCCGCTACTTATATTAATTAGTATTTATTGTTTTATCAATTTTGATGGTCGTGTCTTTTTTAAACAAATCCGTATAGGAAAAAACGAGAAGTCGTATACTATTTACAAATTTATTACAATGCGATCTCAATCAGTAAATGGTGAGATGACTGACACAGAGCGATCAACGCAAGCAGGACAATTTTTGAGGAAATTTTCTCTTGATGAAATCCCACAAATAATAAACATTTTAAAAGGTGAAATGAGTTGGATTGGACCTCGACCTTTGTTAGCTAAATATTTACCTTATTATAAAAATGAAGAGAAGTTAAGGCATACGGTAAAACCGGGTATTTCTGGTCTTGCTCAAATAAAAGGGCGCAACCAACTAAATTGGGATAATAGGTTAGCACTAGATGTAACCTATGTAAAAACCTTATCATTAAAGCATGATGCGCTAATAGTCGCAAAAACAATTTTAATACTTTTTACTAAAGCTAATCCAGTAGTTGATCCTCGGTTATTAATGATGGACCTTGACGAAGAGAGAAATCATTTTTTATTGAAACCCCAAATGCCATTTAACTTACGCAAGCCCACATTGGATGACACTGAGCAATTACTTGAAGTGAAGAATAATATTAATGCAGCAGTAACGCTAGAAAACGACAACACTGGTTTCAATATAGCAGATATTAAAAATTGGATTAACTTTCACAACTCAAATAGCAATAACGACATTTTTGTAATTGAACACATTAACGCAAAATTAGTAATTGGTCATGCAGGCTTATATAATATCCAAAATGGAATGGCAGATTTTGGGATACTGATTGGACTGCCAACATATTGGAATAGAGGTATAGGCACTACAATCACTAAACAAATAATCGCAATTGGCTTCATTCAACATAACTTAAATACCATCAACTTAAAAGTTTTAGCCTCCCACAGCGCAGCAATTGCTGTCTACAAAAAAATTGGTTTTAAAGAAATCGATTTAAAACCCGGAGGAACTATAAAAAATGGAAAGCCAGCAGATTTATTAATCATGCAAATACATAAGCCTTGAAAGTAACAATTAATCCATTTACCAATAATAATCAAGTTACAGCAATAGGCCTAACAATTGGTGATGTTTATCAAACAGCCGATTACGGAATTGCAGATGCCAAATTAATAAGTGGTGAATGTAATATCATTCAAATTACGGGCGATGGATTAAACATGGTGATCCCAGTTATTATCAGAGAAATTAATTTGCCAAATGGAACCTATCAGTCGTATTATGACATTACTAGCGCTTACGGATATCCAGGATATTATGCAAATCGCGCAATCGAATCACATGAAATTGATAAAATAATAAGCAGCATTAAAGCTGTTGCCAGACAAGCGCAAATTGTGAGTATTTTTTTGCGACTAAATCCAATTCTCAATCATCAAATTTGGCCAAATAATGCTGGCATTGCTCAAATATTTCATGGCAAAACAGTGTTTTTAGATTTAACCGAGAATCTTGATGCTATTAGGAGCGAATATTCAACAAATCATAAGCGTGATCTTAAAAAACTTAAGCAATCTGACTGCAAGGTACATTTCAATTTGTGGGACCATTACGAATCGTTCATTAATGCCTACACAGAAACAATGACAATGGCTAATGCGCGTAAATACTACTTTTTCAATAGCGAGTATTTTGAACAATTACGTAAAATTAATGATACACAATTGCACTTAATTTCAGTTACTAATTTAGAAAATACTGTAATTGCCGGAGCAATATTTTTTGAAACAAATGGAATAGTTCAATATCATTTAGGTGGAACCAAAAACGCATTTCGCAATATTGCATCGTCCAAACTAATTTTTGATGCGGCAATTGAATTCTTTAAACAACGAGGCAACGCTGTTCTGCATCTCGGCGGTGGCTATGGTTCAACTGAAGATGAGCTTTTCAGATTTAAATCTGGATTTTCTAATCATACATTAACATTTTCAACACTTCGAATAATTACCGATGAAGCAGTATACCGTTTGTTGGCGAAGTCGAAGAGCACTGAAAATAGCAACAACTTTTTTCCACTTTACCGAAAATAAAAAATGAAAAATAATCGCATATATCTTTCACCGCCACATATGGGGTCTAGTGAAATGCAATTTATAAAAGAAGCATTTGATACCAACTGGATAGCTCCGCTAGGACCAAATGTTGATGGGTTTGAACATGACATTGAAAAATATTTGAATATAAAATCGTCTGCAGCATTAAGTTCTGGTACAGCTGCGTTGCATTTGGCTTTGATATTGCTTGGTGTTGGAGAAGGTGATTTTGTAATTTGTCCTTCATTTACATTTTCGGCATCAGCAAATCCAATTATTTATCAAAAAGCTACGCCAGTTTTCGTTGACTGCGAATTGGAATCGTGGAATATGAATCCCGATCAATTAGAAGAAGCAATTCAATATTGTTTAAGGAGAAATAAAAAACCAAAAGCAATTATTGTTGTGCATTTATATGGCATGCCGGCGAATATGGATGCCATTTTGAAAATTGCAAACGATCAAGGAATTCCTCTAATTGAAGATGCAGCTGAGTCGCTTGGTTCAAAATATAACGGTTTACATACTGGCACTTTTGGCACCATGGGTGTGCTCTCGTTTAATGGCAATAAAATAATTACTACTTCAGGTGGAGGCGCATTAATATCTGATGATGCTGAACTTATCCGTAAAACAAAATTTTTAGCTACCCAAGCGCGCGATAATGCTCCACATTATCAACATTCAACTATTGGCTATAACTATAGACTAAGTAATATTTGCGCAGGTATTGGCCGTGGTCAAATGGAGCTTATCGATTTGCGCGTTGAAACCCGAAGACAGAATTTTCAATACTATGAAAAAAATATTGGCGAAATAGATGGGGTAGGTTTTCAACCTGAATCGGCAAAAAGTTTCAGCAATCGATGGCTTACGGCAATTACAATAGACCCGCATATGAATACCAGTCCTGCGAAAATCAGAATGGTTTTAGAGGAAAATAACATTGAGTCTCGTCCAGTTTGGAAACCACTTCATTTACAACCAATTTTTAAGCCATACCCAGCATTTTTAACCGGCCACAGCGAGCTGATTTTCAATTCTGGCTTGTGTTTGCCTTCCGGTTCTTCACTAACATCTTCCCAATTAGAGCAAATCTGCACTATAGTAGCCAAAACCTGCAACTAGTGACTTTCCTCATTTTTTAGTCTACAACTTCTTTATTTTTTACATACACAATTCCCGTATTATTGAAAATACGTGAAATTGACATTATATTCGCACCTATTATGCAATGTGTCTCCATGCATTCGTCGCAAATGAATTTAGGCAATGTTAAATAAATGGAATAATTATATCAATCAAAAGTTTGGGGCACGCATTTTATCAAAATGGGTAGTGTTGTGCTTTGATATTATTATTACCATTTTTACTTATGGCGTAGCTTATGTATTAAGGTATAATTTCAATACTGAAATAATATCGTTTGATGAGTTTATCCATGATTCAATTTTAACAACAATTATATTTGCTTTCTCTTTTATTATATTTAAATCATACGATGGTATAATCCGTCACTCAGGCATAGCTGACTCAGTGCGTTTAATTAAATCAGGTGTTGCTGCAACATTTCTTGCTATTCTAGTATCAATCCTCAGTAAATATTACGAATTTGCTTACGGCATATTGCCAATATCAATAAGTATTATTCATGTTGTACTGCTAATTTCTATTTTACTGTTCAGCAGGTATGGCATAAAAGTATTTTTTTACCAAGTCAATAGAAATAAAATAAAAGCGATACCTGTCATTATTTATGGCGCAGGACGAAGAGGTTTAAGCATCTTACAGGCTTTGAAAACAAATACGCATAATAATTATAACATAGTTGCATTTCTTGATGATAATGAATCAAAAATTGATAAAACAATTGAAGGAATTAAAATTTATTCCCCCTTAAGGTTTGCCGAGTTATTAAAAAAATTTGATGTAAAAGAATTAATTATTGGTATACAGGCAATGAATGTCGAGAAAAAAAATACGATAGTTGATATTTGTTTTCAGCACCAAATTATAGTAAAGTCGGTACCTCCTGTTTACGACTGGATAAATGGCAAACTCAGCTTACAGCAAATTACCAATATAAAAATTGAGGACTTGCTTGGAAGAGAACAGATACAGTTAAACAATGATGCAATTCATGCTGCAGTTTTTGGCAAAACCATATTGGTAACAGGCGCTGCAGGCTCTATAGGTAGTGAGTTAACAAGGCAAATAATCCATTTTAAACCAAAGCAATTAATACTTATTGACCAAGCTGAAAGTGCATTATTTGATTTAAAAATGGACTTATTCTTTAAATTACAAGAGCAGCAATTTACTGCAATAGAATATATTATATGCGATATTATTAATCAAGACCGATTAAATCATTTATTCGAAAAATTTCAGCCAGAAATCGTATTCCATGCGGCGGCATACAAACATGTTCCTTTAATGGAGACAAATGTACAGGAGGCAGTTCAGGTTAATATATTAGGCACAAAAACTTTAGTTGACTTAGCCATTAAGCATCATGTGGAAAAATTTATTATGATTTCTACCGACAAAGCGGTGAATCCAACAAATGTTATGGGAGCAACAAAACGCGCTGCAGAAATATATGTGCAAAGCCAATCGAAACGTGATGATGTGTCAACTATATTTATTACTACGCGGTTTGGAAACGTATTGGGGTCAAATGGGTCGGTGGTAAATTACTTTAAAAAACAAATTGAAATTGGTGGGCCGTTAACTATAACGCATCCTGATGTTACTCGCTATTTCATGACCATATCTGAAGCTTGTCAACTTGTGCTTGAAGCAGCAACAATGGGAAAAACCAGTGAGCTCTATTTATTTGATATGGGAGAACCAGTAAAAATTGTTGATTTGGCAAGAAAAATGGTTTTATTGAGTGGACTAGAACCTGAAACAGATATCAAATTTATTTATACAGGGCTGCGTCCTGGCGAAAAACTTCATGAAGAATTGCTGAACGCTGGCGAAAACACCTTGCCTACCCATCACCATAAAATAAAAATAACGCTAACTGGCCAACATACACCTGAAGCAGTGGCAACTTTCATGAACCTACTCGTAAAAAGCTTAGCATCACAAGACTCAACTCAAACAGTTTGCACCCTTAAAAACATGATTCCCGAGTTCATAAGTCGAAATTCTGCTTTCGAATTGCTTGACAATTAAGGCAATAGCTTTGCTAAACACCTGCGTTATTCGCTTTTTGATGCCTAAATCGCAAGATTAGCCACCAATATTATATATTTGCAAGGCTTTACGAGATTATAAAAAAGTAACTCATATTGATTAAGAAACTTAGCAAATGTTAAACATCACGCGAAAACGAACCAGACATATTAAGATAGTTTTGCTGCTATTAATATTTGCTACCTTTTTTCAAGCATGTGGCATTTTGAGGCCAAACAGAATGCTTGCAACAGATAAAAGTTTCGAAAGTGGTACCTTTTTGGATACGGTCTGGAACGATTTTATTATCAATCAAGGTGATGTTATTAATGTACTAGTTTTCCCCAAAAAAGGATATAACCTTATTGAATCTCAAATTGCAATTGACAATATTACTATGAGCGCCCAAACTTCAATTGCCTCGCTAGATTATGCAATAGACCAAAAAGGAGAAGCTAATTTACCTATTGTTGGAACCATATCGCTTTTAAATCTAACTGTCAGGGAAGCAGAACTAAAGCTAACAAGTGCCTATTCGCCGTATTATAACGACCCATTTGTAAACGTTAAAATAACCAATAAATATGTAACGGTTTATCGCGGAAGCGCCGAAGCGCAAAGCGTATTGTTAGATCGCCCAGATATTACGCTCATTGAAGCAATTGGCATGGCAGGGGGCATTCCTGACAATGGTAAGTCATCAAATATTTTGGTAATAAGATTCACTAATGGCATCACTTTAACCGAAATAGTTGATTTATCAAATATGGATGGCATATTAAAAGCACAAGCTACTGTAAAACCAAATGATATCATTTATATTGAGCCAGGAATTAGCGGCTCATTATTTCGTGAGCTATCGCCAATCATTACAAGTGTTTCCAGCATTGTTGTAATATATGCGTTTTTTTATAACATCAACAAATAGTACTGCACAATGTCGAATAAAGGGTTTGAGAATATCAATAGCAGTGATTTGAATGAAAGCCAAGCTTTTAATTGGAAGCTGTTTCTTACAATCGGTTGGTTAAACAGATGGTGGATTTTAATTTATTTAATAATAGCTGTTATATCTGCATATTTAATTAGTAGATATACAACTCCACTTTACGAATCACAAGCTGATATTCAATTTAAAGACCGTTCAAAAGATAATTCAATAGATTTAGGCATATTAGTTTCTAATACTTTAGTGGACAGGCTAAACGAAGAAATGACTATCCTTAATTCAAAAGGATATAAGATAAAAGCATTACAAGCACTTCCACTCCAAACTTCTTATTATATAAGAGAGCGTGTTAAAGAAGGCGAAATTTATAATGACGCCCCCTTCAATGTAAATATTACAATCCTAGACTCTGCAATAATCGGGCAAAAAATAGATTTTAAAATTATAGATAAACAGCAGTATAAACTCACCTATGTTTACGAAAATGAAACACTCAACTTTAATTCTAATTTCAATAAATCATATTCAACACCGGCTTTTAATATTACTGCTTCTTTAAATCCCGCCAAAGAGAAAAACTTTTATCTTAATTATTTTTTTATTATTAATGACATAACTGTGGAAGCAGAAAAAATAGAAAAACAAGTTGATTTAGACGTTGACAATCTTTATGGCGGCAAAATTATTATTAACTACCGAGCAAGCAATAGTTTTAAAACGCGTGATGTAGTAAACAAAATAGCTGATGAGATTGTAGAGATGAGTCTTACCCGAAAAGCAGGTAGCGCTGGAATGGTAATTAGGTTTATTGAAGAACAAATTGACTCGCTTGAAAAAGAACTTTACAACCAGGAAACACTGCTTAAAAACTTTAAACGAGATAACCTAATTGTTAGTCCCGAGCTCGCTGAAACAAATATTGTTCAACGACTTAATGAAATAGACCAAGCAAAGTTCGAAGTAATGCTTGAAGAGAAAAATTTAATATGGTTGAAAGATTTTACTAACAGCAAATTTAATGATATTGATGCATTAGCGAATTACTTTGGTGATTTAAAATTTAATGACTTTTCACCTTATTTAAACTCTTTGCTAACATTAAATAAAGAAAAAGAAACACTTGGCATAAGCCTTCCTGCATCTGACCCGCGACTTGCATCTATAAACAAACAAATAGAAAAAGTTAAGCTAAATTTTAAAGATGCCATAGTTAATGCAGAGAAAAAGATTGGCGTTAGAAAAAAATATCTGGACGAAGAACAAGCCAAATACGAAGCTGAATTTTTAAAACTCCCTGAAAAACAATCTGAATTTGCAAGACTTACAAGATTGAACGACTTAAAGGAAAAATATTATTTATTGTTATTAGAAAAACAATCTGAATATGAGATTACGCTAGCAGGAATGAGTAGCGATTATATTATTATTGATTCTGGAGAAATTGGCGCTTTAGTTGCACCAGTTAAAGCCAAAATATGGGGGTTGTGCATTTTAGCATTTATAGGAATTGGATTCGCACATACCTATTTGCGTTTCCTTTTACACAGCACAATAATTGGCGTACCTGATGTTGAAAAAGCAACAAACGTTCCGCTTTTAGGCGTACTTCCTTTGTATATTAACGGTAAGTCAGAAATGCCTGGCGTAGTGGTTAATATTAGTCCGAAATCACATATTGCTGAGGCATTCCGTTCAATAAGAAGTAGCATGCACTATTTCCTTAAGAATAATAAAAAGAGCCAACTCATTGTAATTACTTCAACCGTTAGCGGTGAAGGCAAAACGTTTACTGCACTTAATTTATCTACTGTGATAAGTTCTGCAGGCAAAAAAGTAATATTAGTTGATTTCGATTTACGTAAACCTAAAATTCACAAAGCTTTTAATTTAAAAAACAATAAAGGCGTTAGCACTATTTTAATTAATTTAGATAAAGTTGAAGATTGCATCAAGCATACCGATCAGGTTGGTTGCGATGTATTAATTGCAGGCCCAGTTCCGCCAAATCCTGCAGAATTACTCATTTCACCTGCATCTGATGAAATGATTAATAAACTGCTTGAATTATACGATTATGTGATAATTGACAGCCCACCAGTTGGAATTGTTTCCGATTCGATTCCAATTATGTCGAAAGCAGATTTGGCTATATACTTAATTCGCGTAAATTATTCAAAGCGCAATTATATTGGTAACGTAAATCGCTTATACAATGAAAATAAGCTCACCAATATCGGTATAATTGTAAACGATGCAAATGCTAGTGGAACAGAATATGGTTACGGATATGGATATGGTTACGGATATGGCTATGGCGATGCTGGATACGACGAATATTATTCTGATGTATTAAAACCTAAATCCTTCTTGCGACGTTTCCTCACTAAAAACAGGAAGTCGAAATCATAATTTCATTTCAATTTTAAGGTATTTTCCAGTATGGCTTTGTGAAAGCGTTGCCACTTTTTCTGGCGTGTTTTCTATTAATATATTTCCACCTGCAGCGCCTCCTTCAGGACCTAAATCGATAATATGATCGGCAAGTTTTACAACGTCTAGATTATGCTCAATAATTAAAACAGTATTGCCCTTGTCTACAAGGTCGTTTATTACATTCATTAACACACGAATATCTTCGAAATGCAAACCAGTTGTTGGTTCATCTAGAATATAAAAGGTATTACCAGTGTCTTTTCTAGATAACTCTTCAGCAAGCTTTACACGCTGTGCTTCTCCCCCACTCAACGTAATTGACGATTGCCCGAGTTTAATATAGCCCAAACCAACTTCCTGTAAAGTTTTAATTTTTTTGAAAATACGCGGATTGTTGGCAAAGAAATCTACTGCATGGTCAACGGTTAATTCCAACACATCTGCAATATTCTTGCCCTTAAAATAAATCTCCAACGTTTCTCTATTATATCTTTTACCTCTGCACTTTTCGCATTCCACATAAACATCAGGTAAAAAATTCATTTCTATTACTTTCATTCCACCACCTTCACAAACATCACACCTGCCTCCTTTTACATTAAATGAAAAGCGCCCCGCTTTATATCCTCTTATTTTGGCTTCCGGAATTAAAGCAAACAAATTGCGTATTTCAGAAAAAACATCAATATAGGTAACCGGATTCGAACGCGGTGTTCTGCCAATTGGCGATTGATCAATTTCAATAACCTTATCAATGTTTTTTAATCCTTCAATCTTTGTAAATGGAAGTGGCTTTTTTAACGAACTGTAATAATACTGCTGCATAATTGGAAACAGTGTGCCATTAATTAAACTAGATTTACCACTTCCGCTCACGCCAGTTACGCAAATTAACATCCCCAAAGGAAACTTTACCGTTAAGTTTTTCAAATTATGCCCTGTAGCGCCATGCAACACAATTTCTTTTCCATTACCCTTTCGGCGGGTTGATGAATACGTAATTTGTTTACGGTGGTTTAAATAATCTGCCGTTAGCGTATGCGCAGCAATAAATACTTCAGGCGTTCCCTCACCAACTAATTTACCGCCATGAATTCCAGCTCCTGGGCCTAAATCAATAACGTAATCAGCATGCATCATCATATCCTTATCGTGCTCCACCACAATTACGGTATTGCCACTGTCGCGCAATTCTTTTAATGCTGCAATCAATTTATTATTATCTCGTTGATGCAAGCCAATGGAAGGCTCATCTAAAATATAAGTTATACCTACCAATTGCGAACCAATTTGCGTTGCCAATCGAATACGCTGCGATTCACCACCACTTAATGTTCTTGTAGGCCTATCAAGCGAAAGGTAATCTAATCCAACATTTAAAATAAACCCGATTCGTGCGCGAATTTCCTTTAATATATCTTTGGCAATTAAATTTTGTTTGTCGCTCATTCTCACATCTACATCACTAAACCATTTGTGCAAATCTTTAATATCCATTTGCGCCAATTCAGAAATATTTTTCTCGTCGACCTTAAAATATAATGCCTCTTTTTTTAATCGCGTTCCATTACATTCATCGCAAGTGGTTTTTTCCATAAAATCTTCTGCCCAGCGACGCATGTTTTCAGAAATAGAATTAGAGAAACATCGTTTAATTAATTTAGTTAGTCCGCCAAATTCCAACGTATACCATCTATCGGTTTCGCCTAAAAAAACAGTATCATCATCAGGTAATTCTGCATCACCTTCATTGCCAAATAAAATGGCATTTAATCCCTTTTTAGGAACATCTTTTATGGGTGTAGATAAATTAAATTTATACTTTGCAGCAATTGATTTTATCTGCTTGAATAAAATATTTTCCTTAAACTCGCCTAATGCAACAATTCCACCGTTATTAATCGTTTTAGTTTTATCGGGCATTAAGGTATCTAAGTTCACTTCGTAAACAACACCTAATCCTTTGCACTTAGGGCATGCACCATAAGGAGAGTTAAACGAAAACGTATTCGGACTGGGCTCTTCGTAACTAATACCCGAAACCAAGCACATTAATTTTTTCGAATAATTAAACACCGTTCCTTTATCGGCATCCATTACCATAATAAATTGCTTACCCGATTTTAATGCTTGTGCAACGCTTTGTTTAATGCGCACAATATCATCATCATCAACTTTAAATCTATCGATAACAATTTCAATGTCGTGCATTTTATAACGGTCAACTTGCATTTTAGGAACAAGGTCTTTTATTTCCCCATCAACCCTAACTTTTAAATAACCTTGCTTTCTAATTTGCTCAAATAATTCGCGGTAATGTCCTTTGCGGCCTCTAACTATGGGTGCAAGTAAAACAATTCGCTTACCATTAAATTTATTTACTATACTTTGAATTATTTGTTCTTCAGTAAATCGCACCATTTTATCACCAGTAGTAAAACTATACGCATCTGAAGCACGCGCAAATAGCAAGCGCATAAAATCATATATCTCGGTAATGGTGCCTACGGTTGAACGCGGATTTTTATTAGTTGTTTTTTGTTCAATAGAAATAACTGGACTCAAGCCTGAAATATTATCTACATCAGGGCGTTCAATAGCACCGAAAAACTGACGCGCGTAAGCTGAAAAACTTTCCATATACCGCCGTTGCCCTTCAGCATAAATAGTATCGAACGCAAGCGAACTTTTACCGCTTCCACTCACACCTGTAATCACTACTAAACTATTGCGAGGTATAGAAACATTTATATTTTTTAGATTATGTACACGAGCGCCCTGCACCTCGAGATAGGTAATTTCCTTCTCGCTGATTTCAGGCACATATTGCGCCACATCCTTTTGAGTAGATTTTGTTTTTTTCACCCTCTGCTTACGAATTCCCAAATAATAGAACGTGCAAAGGTAACGCTTTTGACACCGAAAAGTTTGGAATCGCAAACATTAAACCTAGAATATGCAATAGAAACCATAACACCTACAAAATACTACAAAATCAAATATTTCATTTAAATAACATGCTTTTTAAAATTATTTGCTATTAGGGCTTTAATCAATAATGCTTGGGGTCATGCCGCAGGATAATTTTTCTGCCGTGGTAGCAATACTTCTGCGGCACCGTGCTTTTCGCTGCAAATCCTCGCTCCCCCGATTGGGGTCACTGCGGGTTTTCCGCTACAATCACTTGCCCGGGGTTTAAGTGCTTTTGTCAATTTTCGGGTGGCTGTAAACCTGGCTTAAAAACGCACTTAACAAATGCCAAATATTAACCCTGAATGGCTGCAATGCACTTTAATTCAATAGCAATAGATGTTGGCAACGATGTAATACCAACCGTTGTTCTGCAAGGTTGTGCATCCTTAAAATATTCGGCATAAATGCGATTGTAGGTAACAAAATCGCGTTGCATATCAGTTAGGAAAACGGTTACATCCACTAAATCTTCCCAACGAGCACCAGCAGCTTCTAAAACAGTGCGCACATTATTAAAAACTGAACGGCACTGCACCTCGAAGTCGAAAGTGCTAAAATTGCCATTTTTATCAATCTCCACACCTGGAATTATATTCGTTCCCGCTTCCCTTGGACCAATGCCCGACAAAAAAAGCAAATTGCCCACCTTACGCGCATGTGGATATAAACCTACTGGCTCAGGGGCTTTGTTGGTGTTGATGATGTTGTTGCTCATAGTTCAAAGATAATGGGATTGTAGGAGAGTTGAAAATGAGCAGCTGCCAATTCCAGTGAACCAATTTTTTATAAATTGTTTGCTATTTGATTAAACCCAACTAAATTAATAGATGTGTTTATTTGATAAGGCCTATTGCTTAATTTGCATTAAATAGCCATTTGTTAAAAATATTATTCAATTACAATTTTTTGCGCATCAATGCACATGCCATTACATATAAATTCAATTAAATAAATTCCGGGAACATAGTGATTTGTTTCTATCCAAGTTATTTTGTAGTTGGTTTACAAATTAATTGTTGCCATGCGTGTGCCAGCAATATCAAAAATATTGACAAAATAAGTAGCCTGCGGACGCCAATTAATAATGTCAATAAATGCAATTTCATCTGCTGGGTTTGGATAAATAGCAAAACTTTGTGCTGCTGTTAATTGATTTCCATAATCCGCTTGACCTTGTTCCAACCAAAATATAATTCGGATCAAAATCAGAAACCCAAACTGCAACTATGCGCCCAATGTTATTATTATTATCTTCCTCAAGTGGCCCCAAACAACTCCAATCCGATTCAACAAATGATGGTTCGCAGGTAACAGGTTCTTGACAAAATAAATTATTTGATACCAATATTAGTAGCATCAAAAGGGCTTATGAAATATTGCGTTTCATACGTGTTTATTTATTGATTAATAATAATTCTGAAGTTAAAAAAACATCTTGGCCTGACAAAACAATACAATATAAACCATTAGGTAAATTAGGCAATACAACAGCTGCATTTTCATTTTCAACAACTTGCGTTGAATATATTTTTTCACCATTAATGTTACAAACTATTAGTTGTTTATCAGATGCCGGTGAATTAAATTGTATCAGGAACGACCCAGAATTTGGGTTAGGGTAAATTTTAAATACTTTTTGTTCAATTTCCAAATCTGAAACATTGCTAGGTAAATCAAAAATAACCATCCAAGCATCGCGCTCTCTAAAAGGTGGTGGTGGGTCGATGATAAAACCACATTGTATATCATAATCAGGTAGTGCAACAGGTGGAACTGATGGCATAAAACAAATTAGCTTCTCGTTATGCAAAACAAACGAACCATCCCACCTTCCTCCCGACAATTCGCCACTATTGTGTGTTCCTCCGAAATTCCTACTCCATATTTTATTAAAATTGCTGTCCGTTTTTAATATCCAATAATCATTTGCTTCACCAGAGTCATAGTTGTCTGGTAAATCGTAATCAAAAGAATAGCTATAGCCTAAAAAATAATAATTAATGTTTGCGTCTTGAAAATACCTATAATACCTATCTGATAAACTTCCACCAAACATTTTTACATCTGTTAACTCTAAATCTTCATTAAAAATGCCAATTGCACCTTCTTCGCCTTCATGTCCCTCAGGTGCAGGATACAATATTGACGATGCCTCGCTTGCACCTACTGCAATGGTTCGATTTCCACTGACAATTCCAGTTTGGGCATCTGCACGAAGAAAATTTTCCTCAGCTTCATAAAATGCCTCTTTTTCTATTTCTCCATCAATATTTAATGTTATCACCCAGCGTTTTTGAAAGGCATCAATACCATTACCTGTTAAATCATAATTATCTGAAGTGCTATAAATGTGAATTTGATAAATACCTGGACTTGTTTCTACAGGAGTGCCTATGCAGGCATCAATGCCGGTTCCGCCTAAATTTTTTATCCATTCAATATTACCTGCGGAGTCGGTTTTAATTATGTTAGCATCATAACTAAATATATCACCATAGTGAAACGGTATGTCACCGCCCACATGTGTGCTTGCACCTGTTAATAAAAATCCACCATCAGTAGTTGGTATAAACCCACACAATTCCTCAAGTCCCGGTCCTCCATAACTTTTATGCCATAGTAAATTACCCAATTTATCGGTTTTCATTAATAAAAAATCTAATTGCCCTTGAAAACCATTTGTGCCTTCGCCACCGAAACCATAAAAAACATAACTAGAATCGCTTAGCTGTATTACATATTTAGGAGTAATTGCTAAATCGGGTCGGCCATAAAATTGCTGCCACTCTATTGCCAGCAGCGAATCGAATTTAATTACCCACCCAAATGCACTGTCAAGTCCCTCTAAATCGCCATCAACTGAGCTAGTTGTTATGCAAGTAATAATGCTATTGTCGAGTGTAACTTTTGCATCTGTAAAATAATCGGTTCCTGTGCCACCGAAGCACTGCTGCCAAGCTATACTTGGCTGGGCATAGCTTTTTGCCATTAAAACACTTAAAGTGAAACAAATTGCAATAAATTTAAATTTTAGCATAAGGCAAGGTTTAAACTGTTATTTGAGGGGTTTAGCAGGTTAACTATTCAAATTTACTAAAGGTATTTGGAAAAGATAAATAAAATTGCTTCAGTTAGGAATTGGTAAATTAAGTTTAACTTGAAATTAAATCACTTGCTGCGCAAATAGTAGTTTGGGTTTTTACATTATTAGTTAACCACAGAATAAGCAATAGCAATAATAACATACTATTATATTTAATAAAATCGGATGTTGACTACCAATAACATGCTCTTTTCAAATTATTTGCTATTCAGGTCATACCCAACTATAGTAATAGTTTGCCTGATTTGTAAATGTCTATTGCTTAATTCTATCTAACTAAAAAATAAGTTATTGATAGTTGTGACGTTGAATCTCTGTTGTAATCCAATGCAAGGTGTTTATTGCTAAAAAGCACGTTGCTTTCAAATTTGGGATAATTCAAATTGGAGCAACAACCAAATCTAGAAAACGGTTGGTCGGGAGACCAAACCGCGGACAATTTGATGTGAATTTCACAATTATTCATTCCTAAAGGGCTGGCTGCGAAAAGTGTAAGCACTTCCCAAAACAAAGCATAATAAATTAGCAGACGCTCGAAAATGATAAAAACCGACTATACTTTGGGCAAGTGATTGTAGCGGAAAACCCGCAGTGACCCCGATAACAATAGGGGGAGCGAGGATTTGCAGCGAAAGCACGGTGCCGCTGTGCTATTGATGTTACAGCGGGAAATTGTGTTGCGGCATGACCCCAAATTTTTTAACCCATATTCAATTCTGAGCAACAACAAGTATTTGCAATAAGCATTTTCTTTTAGACTAAAACAGCGGAATCAACTCATTTGATATTTATAATTAAAATTTAGTTGTGTGGAATTAAGCATTAGAAATACTGACTCTTAATTTTTTCGAATTTAGCACAAACAAAAAAGCGCTTGTAAAAAAATTTACAAGCGCTTTTTTTATAATAAAATAAATTATTTCACTCTTAGCCTTTGCCCCGGCTTCAATAATTTTTTACTAGATATACCATTCAGCTTGCAAATTTTAGCAACTGTAGTATTATTACGCGATGCAATTTTTCCTAATGTATCACCTTTTTTAACCGTATAATATTTTTTACTGGCCGACGATGTAATGGTAGATGTTGTTGTTGGTTTAAAATGATCTTTCGTTAAATAAAAAACATCTGAAACAACATCTTCACCTTTAAAATCAATTAAATATTTTGGATTAATTGCTGCACCGCGGTAGCGAATTTCATAATGTAAATGCGGGCCGGTGCTTCTTCCTGTATTTCCGCCTAAGGCAATTTTATCGCCCGAATCAATTGTATCACCTTCCATTACCAATATTTTTGATAAGTGAGCGTAATACGTTTCTAATCCATTAAAATGTTTAATTACAACAAGGTTACCATAACCAGAAACATAATCCGATTTTTTTACAATTCCATCAAACGATGCATACACATCATCGCCAATTTCTAAGTCTAAATCTATACCTGAATGGAATCTATTTTTTCGCCAACCGAAATCAGAATTCACTTTGCTTTTACCTAACGGAAATGTATAACAGTTATTCCAAGGGCTCGTTAAAAACACTTGTATACTATCAGTCATTTTAGCAGGATCAAATACTTCTCCCGCATTTAATTGATTTGCTAAAAACAAATCGTTATACGATTCAAATTCTTCTGCATCTTCAGGCGATGCATAATCGAGACCACCAATATGTTGATGATCTGCCTGTTCACTTAAACGAATATTTTCGCCAAGTAATGCAAGCTGCTCACTCATAGCAAATTGCTCATGCGCAATTACATGATCTTGCCCGCGAAGTTCGGCTTCCGGTTTATAATCGCTCTCCAAACGAGGTTTCGCATTTGCTGCAATATCTTGAGTATAAAAATCCTCAATAAACTCAGCTTCTGTATTAACAATATATGGTGTGTTTTCATTTTGTACTGCTGATGTAAAAGTGCCGCATGCGCTCATCATCAGCACAGCCGAAAAACCGGCTGCTAAAATTATGGTGGGGGTTTTTTCAATTTTTTTTAAATAAGCCACTTTCCTCCGTTTTAGATTTTTATACAAATATTTTTTGGTTCGGTAAAAAACCGAAGCGCTTCAACCCCGCCCTCACGACCTACACCAGATTGTTTAACTCCACCGAAAGGCGTGCGCAAATCGCGCTCCAACCAACAGTTAACCCAAACAATGCCGCTTTCAATCTTTTCAGACAAGCTATGAGCCCTTGTTAAATGATTAGTCCAAATTACAGCGGCCAAACCGTAATCTGATTGATTGGCCAAATTTACAGCTTCCTTATCGTTATTAAAAACATGAAGTGTAACAACTGGACCAAAAATTTCCTCCTTTACTGTCCTACATTGTGGACTCAACCCCTCAATCACTGTTGGCGCTATATACCAGCCGCCTTCCAAATCGCCAGTTAACTTAACCGCTTCACCACCACACAAAATTTCACCACCTTCCTCTTTAGCTAAGTCGATATAGCCAAGTATTTTATTGTAATGCACCTCCGAAACTACTGCTCCAACATTAGTTTCTGGCGCTTTTGGGTCGCCAACAACTAATTTCTTTACACGTTCCACAAAATCTGCTTTAAAACGGTCATAAATGCTGCTTTCAACGTAAATTCTGCTGCCACAAAGGCAAATTTGCCCCTGATTGGTAAACGAACTTCTAACAGTTGTGTTCAACATATCCTCATAATCGCAATCAGCAAAAATGAGCACCGGGTTTTTCCCGCCAAGCTCCAAACTCAACTTTTTGAACATGGGAGCGGCAACCGATGCAATTTCTTTGCCTGCGCGTGTGCTTCCTGTAAATGAAATACCTTTTATAGCTGGATGCGCAACAATGGCAGCCCCCGTTTTTGGCCCTGTTCCATGCACAATATTGAGCACTCCTGCTGGCAAACCCGCTTCAATACATATTTCCGACAATAAAAACGCCGTATAAGGTGTTATTTCCGATGGCTTTGCTACAACACAATTTCCAGCAGCCAAAGCTGGTGCAATTTTCCAAGTAAATAAGTAAAGTGGTAAATTCCAAGGAGAGATACAACCAACAACGCCAATCGGGTTGCGAGTAGTATAATTAATAAATTTTCCTTTCTGATGATGGCTCTCACTTGCAAAATGCAACACCGATGCAGCAAAAAACTCAAAATTGTCGCGCGCCCGCGTTATGTCCATCCGCTTAGCTAAAAGCAACGGCTTGCCCGAATCTATAGATTCAGCCTCGGCTAATGCATCGAAATACACACCTATTAATTCTGCAATGCGGTATAAAATGCGACTTCTTATTGAAGGTTCAGTGGTAGACCACGACTCAAAAGCTTGCTCAGCGGCACTTACAGCCAGTTCAACATCACGCTCATCAGAATCAGGAATTTGGGAATATACGGAACCCGTTGCCGGATTAAAATTATCCAGGTAATGACCGCTTATAGGCGGTTGAAGCTTGCCTCCGATATAGTTTGATAATATAAACAAATCGTATCCGTAAAGTTTTCCAATTGATTAACGGTGGCGAAGATACCAAACCGAAGGCAGAAACCGAAATTATTGTAGTTTATTAAAGACATTCCCAATTTTTTAACGAGGAGCAGCAAAACTTGAATTACAATGTCAATCTGCACAGGCTTTACGCTACAACCCCTGAATGTTTGCCGTAATTGCATAAATGGGCTAAGCGAACTAAATAGTTAAAAATTACATTCCTAAAATATGTTCAGGGGGTTTCCGCTGCAATCCTGGCTAACTGAAAAACTGCTGCAAATCAATCGAATTACATAGTGCCAAGATGCATCTTTATAACAATAAAAATGCATCTCAACACTATCCAAAAAAAAGAGCATCAATATTTTAGACTGTACTCAAATTAAGGTTCAAACTGAATATTGCAAATAACCCTAATGTTTTACCGAACAGCAAATTAATAAATTATTTTAAAATAATTAATTGCTTCGAAATCGTATTATCGACTGTTGTTAAATTTAACGTATAAGTTCCAGCTGCAAGCATCGAAATATCAAATTGTTCCAGAGCTGGGCCATCAATTTTATTTGCATAAACAATTTGCCCCAACTGATTCAATATCGAAATCTCCAAAACCGAATGTTGCAATGAATTATCACAACTCAATACAAAAACACCATTCGAAGGATTTGGATAAACGTTGATACTATTTTCTAAACTCGTTTCATTAATTGCAACTACATCTGTAAGTGTAATTCTAACCAATTCGTCCAAGTCTTGGTCTACAAACCAAATTAATCCGTCAGGTCCAATTTTAATACCCATTAAACCCGTTCTTTCAGTTTGAATTCTATTGAGTTCTACTGCAGGAACACTTGTAATATCATAAATTATTATTTCCCCAGTTGCGTGATCACTAACAAGCATAAAATTATCAATTACATCAATTCCAACAGGTTCAATTAATCCACTACTAACTATTTCAACCCAATCAGTATTTTCAATAATATTTGCTTCGGCAAGCGGTTCATTTGGATGCGGGAATGTTCCAGTAACTTCGCCAGATTCAGGATTCATTCTAATTATTCTCCCTTTGGCTGCATCAACAGTATATAAATAATTTGATGCTTTATCAAATACCAAATGCGAAGGTAAATCTTTGCTAATCATACCAATATCAAAATCATAATATTCCCATACTCTTCCATCTGAATGATCGTGGTTTCCTGGACCGTGGTCTGCTTGAAAATCGTACATGTGCACAAAACCATGGAAATCACAAAAAACAAAAAAGGCATTGTCACGCCAAGCTGCAATTCCCATCGAGAAAGGGCTTTGGTGAAGCATATCAAGATGACTGCCGTTACCGCCTGATGGTTCTGCATAAATATCCATATCGCTGCTCCATAAAGTTGGCCCTGTAAAGGTTCCACCAGCGTGATTAGCATCCTTAATTCCAGGTGAAGTAGCAAAATTGGTATTTTCACTAAAAGCAATTCCTGTTGGTAAACTCATAAAATGCCATGCATTACCGTCCTGTTTCCACTCTGAAGTTTGGGCTGGAGTTCCAGCATTATAAAACGTTACCGTTGAGCCGCCCAATGCTTCAGTCCCTTTATTTACAATCCAAACTTGATAATCGGATAACACGGGATGAAAGTCTAAATCAGTTGGTAAATCAATATCATCTGATGCATCTCCAATAACTTCAAAACCTTCTACAAAAGTTAAATATTCACTAATAACATTCGGAATTGGATCACCTATATGTAAATCTTTAATGGTAAAATCGTTCAATACATTTAAATCATCGTTGTCATTTACTTTCCCTGTTGAAAGTTTAATTGAATAAATGCCATTTGCCACTGCATTCCAAGGTATAGGATGCGCGAATGCTGCACTTGAAAACGGCGCCATATTTAATCCAGTTAATGTAGAAACTACGTCAGCACCGCCATCAACAGAATAAATAACTTCTAAAGAATTAATAGTATCTGCTCCAAAATTAAATGCCGAACCTTCAATTGTTATATCCCCAACATAATTATAAACCTTTGTGCTAATAGAAGTAACACTTGCATCATAATTTAAAGGAGGTGTAACTTCAAAAGCAAATGTGTTACCCATATCAGCGCCAACAAAATGATACATATCGTAACCATCCAATTCCACATGAAAAGAGAACCCACCATCGCCCCAATCGTCAACGTATATTAAATCATAAAAACCATAATCTATGCAGCCTACAGATTCAACAACAGTTACATCGTTGGCATATCCGTTGCCGCTTGTAGCATCTTTTTCGCCTGCTCCCGAACATCCAACCTCAAGTATATTACCACCTGCCCAAAGCGTACCAACTCCACAAGAATTGCCTTCAGGAACTAACTGCCAGTAACCTTCAAAGCCATAATTATCAGTTTCAATTTCTACAGTTAGATCCATTTGACCAGCTGGACACTGAGCCAACATTAAATTTGGGCAACTCAATACGGTAATGCAACAAAACAAAAAGTAAATCTTTTTCATTTGAGTAAATTAAACAGTTAATAATATTGTTGATATATAAAACGTATTCGAATTAATAAAAAAATACTAATTTTTAATAATTTTTTTAGATACCGTTCCGTTAGCGTAATTTAATTGCAATATATATGTTCCACTTCCTAACAATGAAACATCAATGTTAACGCCATTACTTTGAATAGTGCCGTAATTTTTAACAACATTACCAATTGCATCTAATAGTAAAACTTCAGCAACTTCATTTTCTTGAAATTGCAAATAAATAATATTATTAACTGGATTAGGATATATTACTAAATCATTTAATGTTGCGTCAGAAACATTATTTATTGTAGTATCCACAACAAGAAAACTACCCATCATACCATCATCTTCATGATGCAGCATGTGGCAATGGTACATATATGGCACTTCATCATTTGCGAAGTCTTCAAACTTAGCAATCACTTCCACATAACTCATTGGCATAACCATGACTACATCTTTTAATCCTTGTAAATTTAATGGCACTGGTCCGCCGTTAATGTTATCGACTGTAAATTGAATATCATGAATATGAAATGGATGTGCTATACCTGTATTGTTTTGAATGCGCCATTTTTCGACATCATTAATATAAATTATTTCATTTATAACTTCCATATCAAAGTGCACGCCATTAATATTAAACGGACCCATTACTTGGCCATCGGGGTCCATCATTTCGTCGGGTTGTAAATTAAATGTTCTTGTATTATCATATACAGTTAAGTGTTCGTTTTCAACCAATGCATCAGGAATTGTCAAAACCGGATCTGCAGTTTGTGCTACTACGTTTATTTGTAAAATTTTAAAATCGGCCCCATTTAGTGGATTTAAATTATAATCAGGAATTTCCCCGCCCATCATTCCAGTTACTGTTGCAGCGCCATAAATACCATTTACTAATTCCGAACTATTACTC
>Ga0105044_10000112_pt1 | contig 85714 bp, 78 predicted proteins | sample MAT01_FD_78092 | JGI IMG/M metagenome (GOLD analysis project Ga0105044, IMG submission 78092) | Freshwater microbial communities from Lake Fryxell liftoff mats and glacier meltwater in Antarctica - MAT-01 | ecosystem: Environmental > Aquatic > Freshwater > Ice > Liftoff microbial mat | place...
ATCCGGGGTCTCGTCGCATCCGCGGCGCATCGTCGCGCGACCATCAGAAAACTGCATGATCTAGGCTTCCGACTCACCGGCATGCGGCGATGCCAGAGAGAATAAGGGGCGCTGTAGTGCTAGGCCATCAAAGAAATCAACGATCCCCGTCTCAAGCGAGTACTCGGCCCCGACGACGAGCAGTCCGTCGCTCTGGATCAGTTGCTCAAGCATCTCCGAACCATGTCGCAGGTGATTCGCAGACGCGCTGATGTTCGCCCGCACGGCGTGTCGCACGAGGGCCTCGGGATCGTGCCTGAGTTCGGTCGCAAGGAGAGCTTCGACAGACGGGCGAACCCGATCGACGATCGAGCGCAGGTTCTTCGACTGGTTCGCCGTCGGTTGTTGCAACTCTTCGAGCGTTGCCTGAATGGCGCCGCACTGGGAGTGACCGAGCACCACTACGAGTGGCGTCCCGTACCGCGCAGCTGCAAACTCCACGCTTCCGACCTGCGACGGCGCGACGATGTTTCCCGCGACCCGGATGACGAACAGGTCGCCCAGTCCCTGGTCGAAGACGATCTCAGCAGGCACTCGCGAATCTGAGCATCCGAGAATGACTGCGAACGGCGCTTGTCCAGCTGTGAGTTCAATGCGGCGCGTTCGGCTCGTCGGCGCGTCGGGACTGCGAACGTCCGCCACGAATCGCTGGTTGCCGACCCGAAGGCGTTGAAGAGCTTCGCGCGCAGAAATCATGAACGATTCATCCTCGTCGTAGTCGAGCGCTCAATCGCATGCCAACTCAGAACGGGATGTCGTCCTCGGGAACAGCGACGTGACCGCCGGTCGGTCGGTTTTCGCGCGGTGCCGGAGCGTAGTCACCGCCGCCGCCACCTCCGCGGTTGCCGCGCGCAGCGCCGCCTTCGGTATTCGCGCCGCCGCCGCCGGATCCCGCACCATCGCGGGCACCGATGAACTGGAAATCTTCGACCACGACGCGCATCTTGGACTGCTTCTTGCCGTCTTTGTCTTCCCACGTATCGAGCTTCAGGCGACCCTCGATGAAGATCGGCTTGCCCTTGCTCATGTACTGCGCGATGACCTCGGCTTGGCGTCCCCACGCTTCACAGTCGACGAACGTGACCTCTTCCCGGTCTTCGCCTTCCTTTGTCTTGAACCGTCGATTGAGCGCGAGCCCGATCTGGGCGACCTGCTGGCCGTTGGGAATTTGCTTCAACTCGACGTCGCGCGTCAAGTTTCCCATGATCATCACTTTGTTGAGGTTAGCCATCGAAGCGTCCTTTCTTCTCGTCTGAGTACTTGACTTCCGAACCGGCTTGTCAAGCAGTTTCATCGCGCTGGTGTGCGGCCACGCGAGACTTCCGGATCGTACCAGTCGATGTACTCCGTCCCTGAAAGTCGGGAGTTTTTTCTTGCGCTACGACAACGGCCGCCCGCGCGATCGCGGGCGGCCGTTCGGTTGGAAGCAAGGTCAGTCCGACGATGCCGCGGTCAGACGCCAGCGGGTGCCGGTGCCGCCGCTGTGGTCGGCGCTGGCTGCGTCGAACGAAGGTTGATCTCGTCGGCGATCTGCTGTCGGCCATCGGCGGCCATGACTTCGGTCGCTGGCACGTGCTCGGCCCGGGTGATCAGGGTGCGAAGCAATTTCTCGCTGAGGCGGCAATCGCGCTCGATACCGACGAGCGTCTCGGCCTTCGTCTTGAAGTAGGCGAGGAAGTAGACGCCGCGCTTGTTGCCGAGGATGTCGTACGCAAGCCGGCGCTCGTCCCATTTACGGAGAGCAAGAATCTCAGCGTGGGCGCGGTTCAGGATGTCGTTGATGTGATCGACCGCTACCGACAACTCGGCGCTGGCGGATTGCGGAAACAGAAAGAGGCCTTCGTATGTGTTGATGCGAACTTCGGGCATGATTGGATCTCTTGGTGGTGATCGCTGATTCGAATGTTTTTGGCTTGAAGTGTTACGAGCTTGGGAGAATTCAGACTGGGAATGCTGGCGGCTTGGACAGCCGTCGTATGTGGACTCAGGGGCCTGGCGCGTCGGGTAGACGTCGCTCGCTTGCCTTGAGGGGCGATGATTCACGCGGCGAGCTACGCACGTTGAAGCGGTTCATGGCCGCCTCCACGCCGGATGACATCCACGTCGAACACGCTTGGACCGCGAGTTCAAGTGCGCTCTCGACGAGCGTTTGTTGATCCGGTCTGAACTTCCCCAGAACGTAGTCCTTCTGCGGAACTTGGCCGGGGGCGTCGATTCCGATGCGGCATCGGGCATACGCCGAGGTGCCTAACTTCTCCTCGATGTCGGCAAGGCCGTTGTGTCCGCCGCTCGAACCGTCCGGTCGAATCCGGATGGTTCCGCACGGCAGTGCAATGTCGTCGACGACGACGAAGAGGTCCTTGGCCGGAACGAGCTTGTAGAAGCGGAGCGCTTCGGCGACCGACTGTCCCGAGCGATTCATGTACATGAGCGGCTTCAGGTACATCACTTTCTCGCTCCCGGAATCGGTTGCCACGTCGGTCTCGAGCACGCTCCCGGAGAACCGGGAGCGTGCGATCGAGCGCGACGCGTCAACTGTTCGGCGCGCCAAGCGATCGACGACCTCGAACCCGACGTTGTGTCGAGTGCGGTCGTATTCGAGGCCTGGATTGCCGAGTCCGACAACGAGTTTCATGGTGAATCCGCAGCGGATGGTTAGGCTGGTGCCTTCTCGTCCTTCTTGGCGGTGAGGACTTCCGGTGCCGACGTTGCCTCGGCCGGTGCCGGTGCGGCTTCGCCACTGGCTTCTTCCAAAACCATCTGGATACGGCAGATGACGGTTTCCGGAGGAAGCACGGAATTCACTCCAGCTGGGAGCTTGATGTCTGCCAGTGTGAGTGTCATGCCCGACATCGCCATCGAAAGATCGACGCGAACCTCCTCGGGGATATCGCGCACCTTGCAGCGCACTTCGAGCGTGGCATAGTCGTGGGTGACGATGTGGCCAGCCTTCTTTGCCATCTCGGGCGTACCGACGAAGTGCATCGAAACATTGACCGTGACGACTTCATCGAGATTCACGCGGGCGAGATCGACGTGAATGACATTGTCGCCGAGGTATCCGAACTGAAGATCCTTGACGAGGCATGTCTCGGTCGCGCCGTTCTCGATTTTGACATTGACGACGTGTGAGCCGTGCTTGAGCGCGGTGAGCGTCGCCTTCTCGTTGAGCGTGACGGACTTCGGCTCGGCGCCGTGTCCGTAAATCACCGCGGGCAGGCCGCCAGCGGCACGGAGGCGCTTCGCATAGCGCGATCCATACTGGTCGCGTGGCTTGGCCTCGAGGGTGGGGGTTTCATGAGCCATTGGAGTCTCCTAACAAAGTGCCTAACAAAGTAAAAGCTAAGTGGGGTCTGATGGACGAACGACGCGGAGAACGGTCACCGCTTCGTTCCGATGCCTGAACGGAACATCGCTGAGACGGACTGATCGTGGTGAATGCGATGGATTGCCTCGCCGAGGAGCTTGGCCACGGAAAGAGTTTGGATTTTGTGAGCGAGCGGTTGAAGCCGCGCGCCGCCGGGGATGGTGTCGGTGACGACGAGTTTCGAGATGGGACTCTGTGCGAGGCGCTCCATCGCGAGGCCTACGAGCACGGCATGGGTTGCCGTGGCGATGACATCGGTCGCGCCCTCCTCCATGACGAGTCGGGCCGCCTCACACACCGTGCCTGCGGTCGAAATCATGTCGTCGAACATAAGAACGGTCCGACCGCGTACCTCGCCGATCAGGTTCTTGATGACGACTTTCGAGCCTGAGTGACGACGCTTGTCAATGATCGCGAGATCGGCACCGAGCACGTTCGCGTACATGTTTGCGACCTTCACGTTGCCGACGTCGGGACTCACCACGACGCACTCGCCGAGCTGGCCCGCCCCCGCACCAGCGAGCGCGAGGAAGTGTTCGGCGATGACCGGTGATGCGGAGAGGTGATCAACGGGGAGGTCGAAGAAGCCCTGAATTTGAGCCGCGTGGAGGTCCATACAGAGCACGCGTTCCGCGCCTGCGGTGGTGATGAGATTCGCGACGAGCTTCGCAGTGATCGGAACGCGACCCTCGTCTTTTCGGTCTTGGCGGGCGTAGCCGAAGTAGGGGATCACGGCGGTGATCCGCTTCGCGCTGGCACGGCGCAGGCAGTCCATGAACACCAACAGTTCCAGCAGGTTTTCGTCGACGGGTGCGCACGTCGACTGGACCACGAAGCAGTCGCGACCGCGCACGTCTTCGTCGAGTTTCACCATGCACTCGCCGTCGGGAAAGCGGGTTGTGAGCGCCTGACCGATCGGAAGTTCGAGGTGATCGCACATCGCCTGCGCCAAGGTGCGGGCCGAAGAGCCGGCAAAGATCTTCAGGTGCTCGCGGTCAGAAGCGCTCATGTGCGCCTCGCCTCGTGCGGACTGAATTCCGCGCTGCTACCTAGGTTAGCGCGCGATGCGAGAATTCGACTGACCTCCGCGAGCTGCTCGGGCGTGTTCACGCTCAGTACGTCCTCTGGAGGCACTGCGTCCACAACACTCACTCGCTTTCCTTCCTTCAACAGCAGTTCGAAGACGTCGGTGATGTAGTACTCACCGCTCGCGTTCTTGTTGTCGACTTCCGAGAGAGCACCAAAGAGATCGCTGACACGGAAGCAGTAGTACGAGGGATTGACCTCGCGAATAGCTAACTGCTCTGGCGTCGCGTCCTTCTGTTCGACAATGCGGCGGAATTGACCGCGTTCGTCGCGCTCAATGCGGCCGTACCCCTGTGGATCGTCGCTGATGCTGGTCGCGAGCGTGGCCGCTGCGCCGTCGGCTCGATGGGTCGCGAGCAGTTTTGCGAGCGTTGCCGGACGAATGAGCGGGCCATCGCCGCAAAGGACGAAGACGTCGTCGCCTTCATGCAGCGGCATGAAGTCGCGGCGGCCCTGATCAACGGCGTGGCCGGTGCCGAGCTGGGGATCTTGCAGCGCGAAAGTGACTCCGGCGTCCGAAGCGAATGCACGACGCAGAAGTTCCGCACCGTGGCCGATGATAAGCGTCACGCGGTCGGCACCGGCGAGCTTCGCCACTTCCACGACCCAGCGCACCATTGGCTTGCCAAACGCCTCATGCATGACTTTCGGCAGATCCGACTTCATGCGCGTGCCCTTGCCAGCAGCGAGGACAATCGCGCCAACGTGACGTTCCCGTCGATGAGGAGAGGTTTGTTCGGCTGCGTTCACGTGGGAGTGAGTTGGAGAATGACGCGAGAACTCCGAACGATCGATGCCCCAGAGGGAAACGATTTCGGACCGAACGAACTTCGGAGCGAAAGAACTGGCCCGCCTAGATTCGAACTAGGACAGTCAGGACCAAAACCTGATGTGCTACCGTTACACCACGGGCCAAAGATGTCAGAAATGTGTGGGGCGACTCGATCAGATCAGAGGACGGGAACCGGCGGAGGCGGCGCGAAGGCCACTGTCTCGAACTGCGGTTCGGGTCCGACCCGAGTCCGCGGCAAACCCTCATGAGCTGGCGCCTCAAGCCGCGAAAGGGGAGGCTCCATGTGGTGCCAGAAAAGTGGTTCGAGGAACGGGCAAAACCCGCAGAGCGGAACACTTTCCAGTCGCCAACGGCCCGTGCACCCGAGAGACTGAACGGGCATAGCCCGCGCAGGCGTGGGGTGAGGGAAGGCGAGCAGTCTACTGGAAGGGGGCGGGTTTCCGCAACGCTGCCTCCCTGTTGCGAGCATGGGTTGAAGGCATGGGGGCGAACCCACCGCCGTACGCTGCACGCATGAGCACGCTCGCGAATTCCGACGCACCGTCGAAAACCGGCCGCGAATTGCACTCCGTTGACCCCGCCACCGGCGAAACCGTGGGGTCGGTGCCGGTGACGCCAGCCGACCAGATTGGCCTATTTGTTCGTCGCGCCAAGAACGCCCAGCGGTCGTGGGGGTCCATGACTCTTGAGCAGCGGGCGGGTCTCCTGCGACCTGCGACGGAACGGTTGAAGGCGAACGCGGAAGCGATCGCGAGGCTCATCACGCGTGAGATGGGTAAGCCACTCGCCGATGCGCGAGGCGAGGTAAATGCGTGCGCGGGTGGATTCAGCGACGCACTCGACGAGTGCATCCAAGCGCTGTCGCCTGAAGTGCGCGAGGACACGCGCACTCACTCGACGTTGATGTATGTCCCGCTCGGCGTGTGCGCTGCGATCACGCCCTGGAACTTTCCCGTGATGATGCCGCAAGATTGCATCCTGCCAGCGCTCATGGCCGGCAATGCAGTGATCTTGAAGCCGAGCGAAGAGACGCCGCTCTGCGGGTTCGAGTGGTTGAAGTGCGTAGCCCAGGGGCTTCCGGCCGACGTTCTGCAAATCGTGTTCGGCGACGAAGAGCAGGGGAAGGCGCTGGTGGCCGCCGACGTCGAGATCATTGCGTTCACCGGCAGTCGCGCCGCGGGCAAGCACATCTTGCAGAGTGCTGGGAGCGGGCTCAAACGAGTCATTCTCGAACTCGGTGGCAAGGATCCGCTCGTAGTCTTGGCCGATGCTGACATTGACGCGGCTGCGAGCTTCGCTGCAAGGAACTCGTTCCGCAACGCAGGGCAAGTGTGCGTCAGCACGGAGCGCATTTACGTGCAGCGTTCCGTCGCCGACGAGTTCGAGCGGAAGGTCGCCGAGAAAGCAAACCAACTGAAGCAAGGGGCAGGCACAGAAGATGGCGTCAACCTCGGGCCAATGGTCAACGCGCGACAGAAGATGCACGTCTTACGACAGATCGACTCTGCCGTGAAGCAAGGCGCGACGGTGTTAGCTGGCAACGACGAGCGACCCGGCAATTTCGTCGCGCCGACCGTGCTGGTGAACGTGCGCTCCGATATGGACATCATGCATGAAGAAACGTTCGGTCCAGTCGCGTGCATCGTGCGTTTCGATGAAGTCGATCAGGCGATCCGCTGGGCGAATGAATCGCCGTACGCGCTCGGTGGTGCGGTATTCGGCCGCGATGTCGCGAAGGCGGAAGACGTGGCTCGTCGTCTCGACAGCGGGATGGTCGGCGTCAATCAAGGGTGCGGGGGCGCGAAGGGGACCCCGTGGGTCGGCGCTAAGCAATCGGGCTACGGCTATCACTCGGGTCGCGATGGCCATCGACAGTTCGCGCAAGTGAGAGTGATCTCGCGCGCCCGGTCGTGAAGCCCTCACCACTTCCCGGGATGTTGCATCGCGCCCTCTAGCATCGCCGAGTATTCATTCGCTGGGATGTCATAGCCGCCGAATGAATAAATATGTTCGTTGCCGTACTGGCTATCGAGGAAGTGAAATCCGCGCTCGCGCAAGATTTCGACGAGGTAGACGAGGCATACCTTGCTCGCGTCGCGGCCTCCAAGCTGCGGTCGGCAGAACATGCTTTCGCCAAAGAATCCAGCGCCGAGCGCAACGCCGTATGAGCCGCCGACGAGCTTGCCATCAAGCCATGCCTCGATGGAGTGCGCGAAGCCAAGCTCGTGCAATTGCTCGAAGGCTGGGATCATCACCTTGCTGATCCACGGGCGATTCTCGGCATCGCGCGCGACAGCACACGCGCGAATCACCGCGCCGAACGCGGTATCGACGCAGAGCTTGAACTTTCGCGCCTTCACCGTTCGCGCTAACGATTTCGTGATGCGGAAGCGATCGTCAAGCGGAATCAAGCAGCGCGGATCGCACGTGAAATAATGGACGTGTCCAGTGTCGGGATCGGCCATCGGAAATCCGCCGCATGCGTAGGCGCCGAGCAGCGATTCGGGCGAGAGGTCAGCCTCGGGCGGTTCGCGGGTCATCGCGTTCTCATGTCAGCAGTTCGACGCTGTCGACCTGGCCGAGCAGGATCTTGAGTCGCACGCGGCCGCCGATCTCGGGATGCCGAGCGAATGCGTGCAGCGGCACACGGGCGACGTCGCGCCCTTCGGCATGATCGATCACCACGTCGAGATAGCGGTCGCCGTGAATGACCACGGGCGTGATATGCGCGAACACCGCTTCAATAGAGCCGACGAGGGGAAGCATGAGTTTTCGAAGTGGCCCACGCCTAGACGTTAAACAGGAAATGCACGACATCGCCGTCGCGCATCACGTAGCTCTTTCCTTCTGCGCGCAGCTTGCCTGCTTCACGGATGGCTTTCTCGGTCTTGAGTTGCACGAGGTCATCAACGAGGTAGCACTCGGCGCGGATGAAGCCCTTCTCGAAGTCGGTATGAATGACGCCAGCGGCCTGCGGGGCTGTATCGCCCTTGTGAATCGTCCACGCGCGGATCTCCTTCGGACCGGCGGTGTAGAAGCTTTGCAGACCGAGCAGGTGATATGCAGAACGGGCGACTGATGCGAGTGCTGGTTCCTTCATGCCGAGCGACTCAAGCATTTCCTTGCGGTCGGCGGGAGCGAGTTCTGAGAGCTCACTCTCGATCTTCGCACAGACGACCACAACTTCGCCGCCGTGCGTCTTCGTATAGTCGCGCACCTTCTGTACCAGGTCACTCGTTCCTTCCGGATCGTCCTCGTTGACGTTGGCGACGTACAGCACCGGCTTCGTCGTGATCATGCCCATACCGTTCAGCGCCTTCAACTCGTCGGGCGTCGGTGGTATGGAGCGTAATGGTCGACCAGCTTCAAGCACTGGTTTCGCGCGGGAAAGCAACTCGACCTTTGCAATCGCTTCCTTGTCGCCGGAACGTGCGGTTCGAGTTGCCTTGTCGAATGCGGCTTCCATCCCTTGCAGATCGGCGAGCATGAGCTCGGTCTCGATCGTCTCTATGTCGCGGATTGGGTCGACGCTTCCTTCTACGTGGATCACGTCGCTGTCTTGGAAGCAGCGGACGACGTGGAGGATCGCGTCGACTTCACGAATGTGCGACAGGAACTTGTTGCCGAGCCCTTCACCCTCGCTCGCGCCGCGCACCAGACCGGCGATGTCGACGAGTCGGAGCGCTGCGGGCAGTAGCTTCTGCGTCTCAATGAGCTTCGCGATGGTGTCCAGGCGCGGATCCGGCACGCTCACTACGCCGACGTTCGGTTCGATCGTGCAGAACGGGTAGTTCTGGGCTTCGATCCCGGCCGCCGTGAGGGCGTTGAAGAGGGTGCTCTTCCCGACGTTGGGCAATCCGACAATCCCGGCTTCCATCGACGAAATCCTCGCGGTATGGGCGCAATAAGGAAAGAGAGGCGCCAGCGCGAGCCGCTAGCGCGAAGGGGGAGATCGTAGCGGGAACGGGTGTCGCTCGGGGGGCGGACGCGGGACGGGCCGGTCCACGGCCTCGCCGCAGGTCGCGGAACCAGGGTCACGAACATCGACGTTCTCTCCGGCAACTGCTGGACGTCCGTCGCCGTATGGTGTACTAGTACGGTAGTACACATGCCAGCGAGTTTCGTTCTAGACCCTGACAGCGCTGTTCCGATCTTTCGCCAGATCGTGAACGGTGTTCGCGCTGCGATCGCTCGTGGAGCGATCGCTAGCGGTGAGCTGTTGCCCAGCGTTCGCTCGCTGGCCGAGGAACTCGGCGTGAATCCCAACACAGTGCAGAAAGCATTTTCCGAGCTCGAGCGCGAGGGCCTTGTCGCTGGCGAGCGCGGGCGCGGCATGCTGGTCCTGGGCGGGACGCGCTCAACGGCGCGCTCGGGTGGCGAAGACGCGGTTCTGGATCGACTCACTGACGCAGCGCGACATGCGCGGGCGATCGGCATGACGGATGAACGGTTCGATGTGCTTTTGCGTCGCGCTCGTCGATTGGTGGGCGACGGCGCGAAGGAGACGCGAGATAAGTGACGAAGCGGTAGTCTCTGCTCCGAGCGGATCAACAGCCATCGGTTTGGCGTGCGAACGGTTGAGTGTTCGCTATGGTCGAACGCAAGCACTCGACCGACTCGATCTCACCGTCGCGCCCGGCGTCGCGCTGGGACTCGTTGGCCGCAACGGCGCTGGGAAGAGCACGCTCTTTCGCGTCATCCTCGGCGCTGAGCGACCTGCATCAGGCGTGGTGCGCACGCTTCCGGAATCGCTTCCGCACGCGGGATTCCTCGCTCGAACCGGCTAGGTGCCCGATCAGCTTTCGGTGTACGACTGGATGACCGTGGGCAGCGCGATCGAATACGTCGCCCAGCTCCAGCCGCACTTCGATGCCCGCTGGTCAGATGAACTCGTGGCCCTCCTCGCGCTCGACCGCACGAAGCGCGTGCGAGCGCTCTCGCGCGGCATGCAGGCGCGGCTGGCATTCGTTTTGGGACTGTCGCATCGGCCGGGTCTGGTGCTTCTCGACGAACCGCTACTCGGCGTTGACGCGGTGTCGCACGATGCGGTTCTTGAGACGCTGGCGCGTATTCGAAACGAACTCGGCGCGTCCATCGTGATCGCGTCGCACGCGCTGGGCGATTTGGCCCGCGTCACCGATCGCATTGCGTTCATCGATCGCGGAAGAGTCATTGAAGAGTGCGCCACCGATGAGATCGTCGCTGGCACGAAGCGATTGGTGTTGCGTCCCGAGCCGCACAGGTTTACGCCGCCTCCCGAAACCGTGCATGTGGCGCGGCGCGACGGCGCGCTCATCGTGACGGTGCGCGGCTTCACACGCGAAGTCTTCGATCGCGTCCGCGGTGCAGTGCCCAACGGTCAGATCGACGTCGTTGATCTCACGATCGCCGAAGCGTGCGCCGATCGCATGCGGGCGATGGAGGTGACAGCATGAATGTACTCCTTCGGAAAGACCTTCGGCTAACGCTTGATGTGTTGCGACCGTGGGGGCTGATCGTTGGGGGTGTGATTATGGCTGGCATTGTCTGCCAGCAGATGCCTAGGTCGCTCATTCCCGATGCGCTTCGCGGACTCTCAGTCGGATTCGTGCTCCTCCTCGTTGGCAACGTGATTGGCATCACCGCGATCGCAATCGGTGCCTGGGCCGCAGTCGCCGTCACGCAAGGCGACGGCACCCACGGAGCACATCTGTTCGCTGCGGCCATGCCCATAGCGCCAACGCGCCGAGCGCTCTCCAAACTTGTAGCGCTGGCGGCAGCGGCGCTCGCGCCGCCAATCGCATTCGCGGCGATTCTTTCCGCCGCAGTGCTGACTGGCGACCTCGGCTCAGGAAGAGATCTTTTCAACTGGACACTCACGGTCGTGGTTGCGTCGCTTGTGGGCGCGGCGCTCGCGCTCGCTATCGCGCCGATCGTCCGCGGCTCGTTTTCGGCGGTCGCGCTCGCGCTTCTCCTTGGGCTGGCCGCGCTTATCGCTGGCTGCGTGGGCGCGGCGCTGACCATGCCATGGCTCGGGCGCGCGTACATCGAGGCGCTCACCTTCGCCGGAACCGACTTGGCATGGTCAAGGATGACTGAAAGAGCGCGATGGATCGGCGCTCTCGCCGGATTGGCTACGACGGCGGTCGTTTGCGGGTTGATTGGAATCTCCGCGCTCCGCGCGCCGCGCTCGCGCCGTGCGAGCTTCGTCGGCGTAGTGATCGCGCTTGCCGCGGCGATTGTCGTTGGCGCAATCGCAGCTTCACGAGCGATTGCGACCGATCCGGTGGTCAAATCCTCGTCCGTCCTGATGAGATTTAAGGCACACAAGGCCAGCGCAAGCGAGATCGTTGCGGCAATCGAGGGAAGACATTGATCCGCAAACAACTCGTTGCTTGGCTTCGCGACCCTCTACGACAGCTGGCTGCTTATGGAGGGTCAAGATCGCACGCGAGAGCTTCACGCGGAGGAGCTCCAAGATGACCCAATCGCTCGAGCGTTCCGCGAGAAAGAGGACTATTCGACACCCGAGCGTGCCATGACGTCGTTGATGATAATGCCTCGGTCCGATCCGCGACGACTTCCGATGTGGTTGGATGCGGTCGCGCAGTTTCCTGCTGACGACCCGCGCTTCATGCTGCTCTTGGAGCTTCAGAACGCGGGACTGGTCGTGAGACTAACCGGCGGCCGCGAGACTCAGGCGAGGCAGACGAGTCAAAGCGTCTACGACGAGGAGCTCGTCACTGAACTCACGCGCCTCATGGCCGATGGACACCCTGAGCACGAGCGCATGCAGCGCGTGATCGATGCGATGAAGGCGAAGCCCGTCGACAAGTGACGCACCCCCACCACCATCGCGAAGCGCGATGGTTCCCCTCCCCCCCGCGGAACGCGTGGGGGACGATGCATACATCCTCCCTCGGACGCCTTGCGTCTGGGGAAGGGGGACCGCAGCGCAGCCGTGGTGGAGGGGGTGCGCCCAAACGCGATCCAACGTCACAGCCCCACATCCCCCAGCGCAATCGTCGCCCCCGGCGGCGTCGCCTCACGCAGCCGCTGACGCCGCAACAGGCTAACAGCTCGCAACAGATCCTCAGGCAACGGCGCCACGAACTGCATCGGCGCATCTGTCATCGGATGCTTGATCGCGAGCGTCGTCGCGTGCAACGCCTGGCGCGTGAGAAGCAGGGCGTCCGAATCGCCGCCGAGATCGCGCTCCGTCAAGTGCTTCCCACCATACATGTCGTCGCCCGCGATCGGCAGCTTCAGGTGCGAGAGATGCACACGGATCTGATGCGTGCGACCAGTCTTGAGTTCCAGCTCAACCAAAGCGAACTTGCCATACGGCGCGTTGTACGTTTCGCGCACGCGCCAGATGGTTTGGCTGGGTTTGCCCGTCGCGTCGAAGCGCACCGCATACTTCTCGCGCACGAATTGGTGTTTTCCCAGGGGCAGATCCACTACTTCGACATCGGGTGTCGGATCGCCATGCACGAGCGCGAGGTAGCGCTTGTCGGTGCGCTTGTGCTCGAACTGCTTGCCGAGGCGCCAGTGCGCGGTGTCATTCTTCGCGGCAACGATGGCCCCCGATGTCCACTTGTCCAGGCGGTGCACGACGCCCGGTCGGGCAAACTCTTCGCCGACCGCAGAGAGCTGGCCGCCTGAGATGTTCTTGAATCGCCACGCGAGCCCGTTGATCAGCGTGCCCGATTTATGTGCTCGGGCCGGGTGAACGATGAGTCCCGCCTGCTTGTTTAGAACGATGATGTGCTCGTCTTCAAAGAGGACGTTGAGCTCCATCTCCTCGGGTTGAATCGCGCCCGACGGCGGCGGCGGGAGCGTCGCGCGGACGAGGTCGCCCTTGTGCAGTTTCGTGCTCGACTTCGGTACACGGCCGTTGACCGTGACGACTTGCTCGTCGATCAGCCGCTGAATCTGCGTGCGCGAGAGGAACGGCACGCGATCAACGAGATACTTGTCGACTCGCTTGTCGAGATCTTTCAGTAAACGAAACGACACCGCGATCGGCGTTTCGTCGTCTTCGGCAGCTTGTTTCTCGTACAGCGCGAAGAGCGCGTCGCGGTCTACGGCACCACCAGCGCCAACGAGTGACTGCACTTCGGCGAGCGTCTCGTCGTCGCGTTCCCCTTCGCCCGCGTTCACTTCGCCGCCATCATCCACCGGGCTTCTTGTCAGCGGGCGGCGTTACCGGTGGTGTCGTGGCTGGCGTCGCGGGCTGCGCCGCAGGCGGTGTGGCTGGCTTCGGAGCTTCTGGCGGTGCGCGGAGGAGTGGCGGCGGGATGTTAGGCGTCGGGACCGGCACTTGCGTCGCTGTCGGCGTTGGCGTGGGTCTCGTGCCACCCTGGAGACTGTTGATGAGGTCGTCGCTGTTCGACGGCGTCAACGGCTGCGCGTCGGGCTTCGCTGGCAGACTCGCGCGGGACGGAATCTCGGCGGCCATCGCCAGCTTGCCGAGCGAGTCGATGCGGAGCTGTGCTTGATCGGCGAACTTCGGAAAGGGAGTTGCTGCGACGGCCTTTGCTTCGCCCAGCAGCGTTCTTGCGCTGTCAAGATCGCCGCGACTCTCGGCAACTGCAGCTTTTCCGAAGAGTGCGCTCAATCGATAGGTTACGAAGGCGGGCGAATCGCCCTTGGCGGCGGCACCGTCAAGCGCCTTCTGGAAGTACGCCTCGGCAGAATCTTGAGCGGCCTTCCGAGATTCGGGTGTGAGTGTCTGAGCTGCGGGAACGGTTCCGTCGGGGCCCGGCGTTCCGACTCCCCCGATCAAGCCCGTCTGAAGATCGCGGAGGTGAACGTCACCAGCTTTCAGCCACGCAAACAGCGCGATCGGATCGTTGCCGCCGTTCTCCTTCGCGACTTCATCGAAGTCTTCTGCCATCGCCGCTTGGCTGAGGTTCGCCCAGGAACGGTCGTGCGCCTGCTCATTGCGCTGCTTCCACCAATTCCATCCCATGACCGCGCACGCAACCACGAGGATCCCGAGTAGCCAGTTGATGCCCTTCGTTTTCATCCAGAAAACGAAGTCGTCGTTGACGCGACTTTCGTTCAGGTTCTGCTTAGCGACTTGCCGAACACGTTTTTTGTCGGTGATATCAGCCATGGCGTGCGTTCACTTCGGATGAAAAACAGTGGACCGACGAGTGTACCACGGGGTCGGGCTCACTCGACGCCTGTGCCGAGTCACCGACCATCACCGAATATCGTGGAGGCACTCTTCCAGCTTGGCCAGACTGGCGGAGAGAAACGCGGGACTTTGCTCGCCGCGGAACGCGGGTGTCGTTCCAGCCAGCAGCACCCGACGCGCGTTGGCAATGGCGGGATAGTCGCCGTTCTCGAGCCCCACCCGCTTGCGTGCTTCGGCGATCGCTTTGACCGGACGTGCCGCGAGACGGTCGGGGCGCGTCCAGAGCAGTCGCTCGAAGTAGATCGCGTCCTCGAGCCAATGACCGGCGCGCACCTCCGCAAGGTCGATCAGGCACGCAGGCGCGTCAGGTTCTGCCGAGCGTGTCATGGCGTTTGCGGGGTGCAGATCGCCGTGAATCCAACCGATTGGCCCGCGCGCCTGCCACCGCGCCGTCGCGACGTCGAGTTTCTTCGAGAGTTCCTTCAACGCGTTCGACCAGCGGTTGCGCTCGGGCATGCTCGGTTCGCGGGTTCGTTCCCGTGCTGCGCGGACGAGCGCTTCCCAGTCTTCTTCTTGCACCGGCTGGTCGACAGGCGTCGCGAGTGCCGCGCTGTGGAATCGCGCGGCGGCATCGGCGATGCGCTGAACGTGATTGTCACTCCAGTGCAGCGCGAGCGGGCCGTGCGCGACGCGTTCGATGGCGAGCCAGGCAAAGTCATAGGCGCCGAGATCGTCGCCGCTGTCCCACAGGCGAGCGACGGGCCCGTTCGCTTCGGCGCCGAGCCGGCGCATCCAGCGCAACTCGCGGGGATTCACTGGCACCTTGACAACGATGGGGTGCTCGACGCCATCGTCGCCGCGATATCGCGCGGTCGCTGTCGCCGCGCCGCCGCGTTGCCAGTCGGTGCGGAACCAGTGCACGTCACTCACGCGTCCTTCGGCGGCGCGAAGTAACTCATGGCCGAGCGCGGATGCGAGCGCGTGTGGCGCACCGCTTGAACCGCGGAATCCAGCGCTGTTCGAGCCGCACGTCGGCTGCGGTGCTATCGGCGGGGTGCCGAGCGTTGGGGGAACGGCGTCCGGGGCCTCTAGCGAGGCCCGTTCGACAAGCGGCTCATCATTCCGCTCAGTCGTCATCGCGTCGTCACTCGCGCGTGGCAGGCATCTACCGGCACTCTACCTCGCCCCGCTGCCGTGGCAATGCCGCGCCGGGCGCTTTCGCAGGATTCCGCGTGATCGTTGACTACGACGACCGAGAGCTTGGGCGGGGCGAGTACCTTCCCCGCACGATGCAGAGGGCCACACAGGCGATTCGCATGCTCGTCGTCGATCTCGACGGCACGCTGCTCGACGCGCGCGGGGTCGTTTCGGCCAAAAACGTGGACGCGGTCGCTCGCGTCGAGGCGGCGGGCATAGAGGTGGTCGTGGCGACGGGCCGTTCGTGGCTAGAGAGCCGGGGAGCACTCGAGGCGATCGGACACCGCGGGGTTTTCATCGGCGCTGGCGGCGCGTCGCTGCACGACAGCACGAGTGGCCGCGTGCTGCGGCGCCGAACCGTGCCTGTCGACCTCGTGGAGGCGATCGCAACAAGCGTGATCGATCATGGGCATCTCGCGCACCTCTTGCAAGATCCGAACGAGACGGGGACCGACTATGTGCTTATCGGCGACGCGGAGGTCGACCGCGCGAGCGCTTGGTGGTTTCGCACGCATCCCGTCAAGGTGAGTCGACATGCGTCGATCGACACCGCGCGTCCGATCGGCGCGACGATGCGCGTCGGCACGATCGCCGTGGGCACCGAACTAGCAAAGCTCGCCGCCGCGCTGCGGGGAGATCTTGGCAATCGGGTCATGCTGCAGCACTGGTCGGCTCTGACAGAAACAGAGGTGTTAGGAAGTCCAACACACCTTCTTGAGTGTTTCGCGCCGGATACGAACAAGTGGACGATGACACTCGAACTCTGCGCGCTGCGCGGGGTAGACCCGCGCGAGGTCGCCGCGGTCGGCGACGGATTGAACGACTTGGAGATGATCCGTCGCGCCGCGCTCGGCATTGCGATGGGAAACGCCGACCCGCGCATCGTCGAAGTCGCTGATGCGCGGGTCGGTCATCATGATGCGGACGGCTTCGCCGAGGCAGTGGAACTCGTGCTGACTCGTGCGTGACGACGTTAGCCGCATGCCCCCCAACTCGCGAGGAGCACAGCGAGGTCGTTGCCGTCGATGACTCCGTCGCCCGTCATGTCGCCGACCGGACCCGGTCCGCCGCCCCACGCGCCGAGGAACACTGTTAGGTCGGCGCCGTTCACTGAGCCAGAGTGATCAAGATCGGCGGGGCACGGTGGCGCGTCGGTTCGGGTGAAGCGCATCTGAGCGAACGGTGCCGCGAATTGGCCGGGTGGCGCGACGGGGAAGCCGATGATCTCCGCGATGGGAGTTTGCGGATTCGTATCGGCGTCGGCCGACGCGTAGCTGATACCGCTGTCCGTTCCCGCGTCGTAGGGCTGTAGTGAAACGACGATCTCCGGCACCCACGCACCACCGCTGAAGAGCAGTGTGTCGTTCGTGCCGACAAACCAGTCCGGGCTCGGGGCAATCATGCTGACCACGCTCGCATAGGGAAACGATTGTGACACGGTGAAATCTGCGAACACAGTTCCGGTCGCGGTCGTGCCGCCAGCGCTTTCGACGACCACACCGGCAGTGCCTCCGGCGATTCGCGCCAGCACTTCGCTCCGGAGCGCCGTCTTGCTACCCGTTTCAGCCATCGACTCGATGCCGTTTGTTGCCTGTCCGTCGTCTGCCCACAAGAGCGACGGCGCAGCGAGCGTGCCGCCGATGAGCGGGGAGAAGTGTGCGCCAGACGGATAGTTGATCGGGTGGGTCTGCGGAGTCCACAGTCCAGTAAACGTAACGCGGTACTGGGCCGTGGGCGGCGCAGCAGCGACGGTGGAAGCGAGGAACGATGAGACAAGTACCGAGGCGAGCGTGAGGGTCGATGCTCGAACAAGCATGAGTGTTACTCCAAAGAGCGTCAGAATTGCGAATCGAACGGCTAACGCGGTGGCGTCACAATCGAAGACGCGATCTGTCACCTGCTCCCCGCGCGACCTGACACGCAATTCGTTGAGAGTGCGCTCATTGCGTTCCCGGCTCTCGGTTCCTATTAGACTGCAACAGTGATCAGTTCCAGCGCGAACGTGAGTTTCCTCGCGCGAGCCGAGGGGTTCGCGCCGTGCACGGCGCTGGAAGCACTTGCGAAAGGGGCACTCGAAAGCGAGCTCCCGATCGCGACGATTGCCGCACCGCGCCGCGCGCCCTTCGAAGCGATCGCCCGCCTTGCGCCCGACGAGTCGTCGCAGCGATTGCTTCAGCGGCACGGTCTCGAGATCGCGGTTGCGGCCGATGCGCTCCGCGCGGTGCTCGTCGCGCTACGGCAGACGCGCAACAATCGCTGCGGCATCGCGCTCGTACCGAACGACCAGTTACCGCTCATCGTCCCAACACTCCAGGCAATCATGCCGCTGCCGCGCATGACGGAAGCGGCGCTGGTGTTGGTCGTCGAAGACAACCCAGAAGTCGCGCCGAGTATCTGTCCGCATCGTCAACTCGCTGCACTCGGACTACCGGCCGTCGAACCGGCGACCCTCGACGAGCTGCGCGATTCAGTCGAACAGGCAACGCGCATTTCTCGAGCGAGCGCGTCACCCGTGATCGTGGTCGCACATGCGTCGCTGCTCCGCTCGACGGATACGCTCGAAGCGCGACCGAATCGACTCGTCGAATCGGTCGATGCGGCATCGGTGGTGCGCCGGATCCGTCGCGGATTTCGTCCCGGTGAAGCGCCGGACGCGCTGCGCATGGCGCGGCGACTCGAACTCAATCGTCTCGTGAGCTTGCCCAGCCCGGGTGAACGTGAGCCGCTCGGGCTCATCTGCGTCGGGCCTGCATTCGTTGCTGCGACGTACCTCCTCGACGAAACGCGGCTGATGGGACGTGTGCCGATGTTGAAGCTCGGCCTGACTCGACCTATTGACGATTCCGCCGTGGTGCGACTTCTCGCACGCTGCCGCCGCGCGATCTTGCTCGAGCCTCGCCCGGGTGCGCTCGCAGGAGATGTCCTCGATGCCGCTGAAGTCGCGCGGCGGCGCGGCGAGGTCGTTGCCGAACTTTGGACGCGCGAAGTACCTCCAGCCCGCGACGATCCGTCATCTGAGCGCTGGGTGCTTGGCGATGGCGACGCCCTCCGTCCGTCGGTGCTCGCGCGGAAACTGCTGCATCTGCTGCACGAGCTTCGTCCGACGCTTCAGGTCGCGTCGAGATTGGCTCCGGTTCCACCAGCGCTTGAGCGGCAGATCTGTCCGCCGCGCGGCGCGCGGCTCGGTCTTGCAGGAACGATGGAGTATCTTCACGCGCTGTTAGTCGATGTCGATCACGATGTGCGATTGCCGCGCCTCGATACCACGGACAACGACGCGCGTACCACGGCTCTCTCGATCGACGGCGTTCAGCCGACCGGCGATTGGGATCGCGTGGTGTTAGCCGAGATGTGGGAACGGCGGCGATTCGCATCGGAAGGTGTCGGCGCGGTCCGGCAGGCCGCGCGGGAAGCGAGATCGCGCATCGTCATCGTGCCCGACGTGGGCGGCGATGAAGACATCGACCTCGAGCGCATCGCCAGCGCGTCGGTACCTGCTGACGCCGCTGGGCGTGTGTCGATTCGGGTCGCAGATCTCGGTGACCGGGCAGCGCTGCGCGAGGTGCTGCGCGAGGCGGCGGTGCGCGATGGTGTCACGTTTGTTGTCGCGACCGACGGTCCACCAGCACGGCGCGATGCGAACGCGGTCGAACGCGCGCTCGGAGAGACCGACCGGCTCGGCTACATGCCGAAGCAGCGGCTCACGTGGCCCGTCGACGTCGCGTGTGAGTTGCGCCCGCCGTCGACAGAGTGGTTGATCGAGCGCGGCTTGGAGCGCGGCAGCGAGCCACTTGAGGGTGACTGGAAAGTTGAACGGCCGTTGATTCCCGTGAGTGGCGTGAAGGCCTCGTTTCGTCCACTGTTAGAGCAGGTCGAGATCATTCGGACGCGGCCGCCGTCTCCGGTCGGACGGGGAGCGTCGTCCGACCGAGTCGTGCCGCCCCGCCCGTTGCACGCAGATCGCAGCATGTGGCGAGCGCATCTTGCTGGCTACCGCGGAGAAGCACCCGGTTTGGCGGCGATCGCGATCGCCGACGCTGGCACGCTCATGGGTTACCGAGTGCAAACTGTGCACGCCGCGACGCCGATTGGTGCGGGCCGCCGGGCGTGGGCCCAGGTGCTCTTCTCAAGGCGGCGTGCCGACTCGGTCCGCGGCGATGCATCGACTGCGCAGCTAACGAGTCCGCTCCCAGTCGAAATTCCTTACGGCGAAGCGGACCTCCTCATCGGAGTCGATGGAGTCGAAACGCTGCGCGCGATCGGTCCAGAACCAACGCTGCGTGTTGCTTCGTCCGATCGAACCACGGCCGTCGTGAACGCGGGCCCACTCGACGATCAGTTCGACGAACCGTCACTTGATGCGTGCCGACGACTCGTGGAAGCGATGCCGTCCGTCGCGCAGCCTGAACACGCCGCGGTCGCTGATTTCGCCGTCGCGTGTCGCGGCCGATTTCTGACCGATCGCGTGCTTGACCTCGTGTTGCTCGGGCTGGCATTCCAACGTGGCTACGTTCCTGTGACGGTGGAGTCGATCGAGACAGCAGTTCGACGCTTGGAGAACCGCGGATACGGGCGAAGCGTCGATGCGTTTGAGTTTGGTCGGCGCCTCGCGGTCGAGCCGCGATTACTCGACTGGGCGCGGGCTGGCGACGAAGAGTGGCGCGATGCCAGCGGAACGCGGCTCTTGCGCCGCTTGCTCCTCGAAACGCGAAAGTCAGGATGGGGGGGGCGCCGCCGCGCGCTGAAGTTTGCCTCGCTCGCTCGCGAATCCATCGCCAAACTTCCGGGGCTTGACGCGACCGAGGACGGGCACGCTGCGCGGCGCGACTTTATCGTCGCGCTCCATCGCTGCCTCAGTTGGGGCGGCATGACGCTCGCGCGACGCTACGCCGATCTGATCAAGTCGCTGCACGCCGCCGATCGGCCCGACAGCGGGCACGAGATGACGCAGTGTGCGATTCGGCCGCTGGCGGAAGCGATTCTCATTCGCGATTTCTTTCACTTGGCGGCGATGTCAACCAGTCTGGAGCATCGTCGCCGGACGCGCGATCGTCTTGCGGTGCGTCTCGCGCGCGGCGACGTGATGGAGCGGCGCTACCTCAATCGCATTGAAGTCACCGCCTTTGGACGTCGCTACCGGCTTGATGTTCGTACGAGCGTCTGGCCAGCGCGGGTCCTTGCGGTGGCCGCACCGCTCGTCCCCGAGCGATTTCGCGGAACCCGCGGTGAGCAAGATGTGCGCACGTACGTCACGACGCTGGTCGAACGCGCGATTCGCGGCGCGACGGACAATCCAAAGGTCTGGTTGTCGACTGTGCGCCGGCTCGCTCAAGTGTGCGAGGCGACCGGCGGATTTCGGAGCGTGAGCGGAGGAGAATTGCGTGCGCGGATAGAAGGGGAGTAACGCCGACGTTGTCGCGGAGCATGAAATCCCCGAGTTCGTTGATGGCGGCGACCCCACCATGGGTAGTCGCAGTGACAGTGACCGCGCCGATGTCGGCGCAGTCGCCCGTGCCGACGCTCGACGCGCCCATTGCGCCCATCGGGGGAGCGGAGTTCTTTCCGGCAACGTCCGCAGCCCGAATAACTTTCGCCACAGGCTGATAGGCGTAGCGAGCGGGTTGTGCCCGTCCTTCCGCGGCCTCGATGACAAGGCTGTCTGTTGAGCAGATGCCTTTGCGGTCGCAGTAGTGAACTCGCCGGTTATCTCGCCGGTGTCGATGTCGAGGATCTGATCTCTTGGATTCACATGGAGAGACAGGATCAACATCCTGTCCATCCTGTGCATCCATGTTAATCCTCGTCATGCGGCGAACTCTTGGATTCGCAGGCGAGGTGAGCCCTCCGCCACCGCCGTCGTCGATCGCAACTACCCTCTAATCGCCACGTGACCGAGAGACGGAGTCCGAACATCGCTCTCACGTAACACCGCGCGGACTGCTAGCTGCGAGCCTTCTCATGCCGCAACTGGCCGCAGGCGGCTGCGATGTCGCGGCCACGGCTGGAGCGGATATGGACGTTGACGCCCTTGTCGCGCAGGATCTCTTGGAACACCAGCACGTCATCGGTCGCCGGTCGGGAGAAGGGAACGCCCTTCACTTCGTTGTAGCGGATGAGATTCACGTTGGCGCGGATCGACTTTGCGACCTTGATCAGTTCTTTCGCGTGCTCGGGCTGATCGTTGAAACCGCCGAGCATGATGTATTCAAGCGTGATCTCGCGACCGGTCTTCTCGAACCATTCGTGGCAGGCGTCGAGAAGCTCTGCGATCGTCGCATACTCCGCCCACGGGATGATCTGTCGCCGCAACTCGTCGTTAGGCGCGTGGAGCGACAGAGCGAGCGTCACGGGCAGCTCGAAGTCGCAGAGTTTCTTGATCGCTGCTGGCAGGCCGACGGTTGAGATGGTGATACGCCGCGCCGAGATACCCATTCCCCATGGCGCGTTGATCGTGCGGATGGCATCGAGCACGTTCGCGAAGTTCGCGAGTGGCTCACCCATGCCCATGAAGACGACATGACTAATGCGGCCAACGCCCGGGAGCTGAGCGAGCTTCCACGCTTGCTCGACGATACGCCCGGTCGTGAGGTTGCCGTCGAGGCCGCCGAGTCCCGATGCACAGAACGCACAGCCGACGGGGCAGCCGATCTGACTCGACAGGCACGCAGTGCGGCGCTCGGGATTCGGGATCATCACGCATTCAGTTTGCCGTGATGACGGAATACTCGAGATAGTTCCTTTCGGCCCGGCGATCGGGAGCGACACGGCGTCATCCCGCGCCGCTGGATTGAGTGAGTCCGGCCATCCGACGAGCAGCTTCAACGTGCCGTCCGACGCGACCTGCTGCTCGATCACGGTCCCTTGTCCGAAGTCGACGATGTCCGCGAGCTTGGCGCGGTTGTCCTTCGAGAGGTTCGTCATCGCCGCTGGATCGACGACACCCTTCTGGTAGACCCACTCCAAGACCTGCTTACCGAGATACGCCGGAAGACCGCGCGCAGCGCCGAGTTCAGCGAACGAGTCGGGGGTGAGGTCGAAGACGGAAGGTCGGAGCATGGCGTGCGGTCGATCGAGTACCGCGGCCTCAGTTGGTTGCGCCGACGGTGAGGTCGACGACCTTCATCGGAACGCCGCGCGAGTGCAGCCACTCTTCAAAGTCCGTGCCGAGATCCATGCGGATGCGACGGCCAGCCGGATCGATTCCGTGCGATCGCATCAGTTGCTTCAGCGTGCCGGGGAGCCCGAACTCGACTTCCTCGCGATACACGTCGTGCTGTTCAATCTCGGCACCGTAGCGGTCGATGAGGTGAAGGACGAGATCCTTCACGAGGTCCTCCGGTGCGCTCGCGCCAGCGGTCACGAGGACGCTCTTGACGCCGTCGAACCACGACTCTTGAAGCTCGCTCGTGTCGTCGATGAGTTTGGCGGGGGTGCCGCGGTTCTCGGAGATTTCCGTCAGCCGTACCGAGTTCGACGAATTGCGACTGCCAACGACGAGCACCAAATCGACATTCGGCGCGATCGCGCGGACTGCCGTTTGACGATTCGTTGTCGCGTAGCAGATGTCTTCTGAAGGCGGGTCCTTGATCTGCGGGAAAGCCTTTTTGAGTGCTTGAATGATGATGTTTGCGTCGTCGAGGGACAGCGTCGTTTGAGTGAGGTACGCGAGCTTGGACGGATCCTTGACGATGAGGTGCGGGATGTCGTCGGGACTGTCGACGACTTGGATCGCGTCTGGCGCCTCGCCGCGGGTGCCCACGACTTCTTGATGGTCAGCGTGTCCGACGAGGAAGATCTGGTAGCCCTTGCGGGCGTAACGGATCGCCTCAGCGTGCACCTTGGTCACGAGAGGGCAGGTCGCGTCGATCGAGGTCAGATTCTTGCGTCGGGCTTCATCGCGGATTGCAGGACTGACGCCATGGGCCGAGAAGACGACGATCGTGCCGTCTGGGACCTCGTCGATCGACTCGACAAAGTGCACGCCACGCCGTTTGAATCGATCAACGACGTGAAGGTTGTGAACGATCTCGTGGTAGACGCTGATTCGTTCGTTGGGGCAGATATCAAGCAACTGATCGACGACGTCGATCGCCATGTAGACACCGGCACAGAAACCACGGGGATTGGCAAGGATGAGCTTCATGGGTCAACTACCGCAATTGGTCCCATCTGGGCGCAGACGGACACAGGCGAGCGCGGACGGGCAGGTCGCGATCATAGTCGACCGCCCTAGCAGCCAGTGGCGAGAGTCATTCGAGCTACGAAGGAGCCTGATAGCTCATCTGCGGCTCCCACGCTACAGCTGGGCATCTGAGCCATCGTTGCTCGTTCTCGCTACCGAAGCACTTTCGCCACCGACTGCTAGGCTCGCTTCGGCTACTCTGCCCCGCGTTCGCATGTCATGTCCGATTGCCAACGTTCCCGACGCCCTCGCGCGATTCGGTCCCGACCACTGTGAAGTCGTTGCCGAGGCCGACGCACGCGCGTGGTGCCGCGCCCTTGCTTGGAGTCACTACGAGAACTTCAGCGTGCTTTCCGGACTCGTTCCGCGTGAGCTGCGCGACGATTTCGGCGCGGTGTACGCGTTCTGTCGTTGGTCCGACGATCTTGCTGACGAGATGGGGACCGAGCCGACTTCGACAGAAGATCGTGCTGGTCGAACCCGCTGTGAACAGTCGCTTGAACTGCTCGCGTGGTGGCGGCGCGAACTTCAAGCGTGCTTTGCGGGTTCACCGCGGCATCCGGTCTTCCTCGCACTCGCGCCGACGATTCGCCGCCATGCGCTGCCGATCGAACTTTTTGACCGACTGATTCGCGCGTTCGAACTGGATCAGACGAAGACGCGCTATGAAACGTGGGACGAGCTGGTGCAGTATTGCGCGGACAGTGCTGATCCGGTTGGACGGCTTGTCTTGATGATGCTCGGTGAACCTCGTGACGAAGAGCGCGGGCGGCGATCAGACTTGATCTGCACCGGGCTCCAACTCACGAATCACTGGCAGGATATTCGCCGTGACCTGGAAGTCCGCGATCGGATCTATGTTCCGAGCGAAATGTCTGCGGGGGGCAATGCAATTGTTGAGTTCGAGGCTCGCCTCCGCGCGACCGCTCGGCAAGGCCACTCGTGTGACGAAACGTTCTTCGATGAGAGTCGCTGCCTCGTTCGAGCGCTCGTCGAGCGGACGTGGCCGCTGTTCGAGGAAGGGTCCGAGTTGATTGACATGCTTTCGCACCGGTCGCAGCCGATCGTGTGGCTCTTCCTGCAAGGCGGGGTGCGCACATTGCGCCAAATCGAACTGTGGAACTGCGAGTCCGCGCTGCATCGTCCGTACTTGTCGAAGTGGACGAAGCTGCTGCTCGTCGGTCGCGCGCAACTCATGCGCTGGCGCGGACCGACGTCGTCCTCGCGCGGTGCCACAGCCGGGCTCGTCGGAGAAGCAGCGTGACCCACCTCGCGACTGATCCCGCGCTGGTCGAGGCGTTCGCGACTTGCGAATCGATCGTCCGCGAGCGTGCACGCAACTTCTGGTACGGGCTTCGGCTCACTCCCGAACCGAAACGATCGGCGATGTATGCGATTTATGCTTGGATGCGCGAAGCCGACGACATTGCCGACGCGGGTAATCAAAGTGCGACGAAACGCCGCGCGAATCTGGATCGATTTCGCGAAGACACCGACCGCGCGCTGCTGGGCGCTGCCAACGCTTCCGATTCCACTCAGAACGCGCCGATGTGGCGAGCGCTCGCGGCGATCGCACCCGAATATGACCTCGACGCGAAAGACTTCCACGACATGCTCGCAGGTCAGCTTGCCGACCTTGATGCGGTGCGATTGAAGTCGTGGGACGAGTTGCGAACGCAGTGCTACCGCGTTGCCAGCACCGTGGGTCTCGTCTGTGTGCGCGTCTGGGGTTACTCCGATCCGAGTGTGACCGAGCGGGCGCACCAACTCGCCATTGACCGTGGCATCGCGTTCCAACTCACCAACATCTTGCGGGACGTGCGCGAAGATAGGGCGAACGGTCGGGTCTACTTGCCCGAAGACGAGCTCCGAGCCGCTGGTCTCGACATCGATTCGCTCGTCGCCTGGCGCGACGACCGGCGCTGCGACGAGTTCCTGCGGAAGCAGATCGCGCGGGCGCAAGAGCACTACCGTCGGAGTGCCGATCTTGAGTCGCTGATCAACGCGGAGTGCGTGCCGACGTTGTGGGCGCTCACCCGCATCTATCGACGGCTCCTCGATCGCATCGCCGAAGATCCACAGGCGGTGGTCGGCGCCGGCCGAGTCCGCGTCGCGACGTGGGAGAAGCTGTGGATCGGATTCCGCGCGAAGCGCATGGCGAAAGCGGCGCAGCGCGGCGGTCTGCGGATGCACGGTGACCTCGCTGCAGAGATCGCTGCTCCGTGAGGCGCACGATCGCGATCGTTGGCGGCGGCGTTGCCGGGATCGCAGCGGCGGTGCGCGTCGCCGAAGCGGGCGAAACTCCAGTACTGATCGAGACGCGTAAGAAGTTAGGTGGTCGTGCGACGAGCTTCACCGACCCGCGTTCGGGTCGGACGCTGGACAACTGCCAGCATGTGCTCATGGGTTGCTGTACGAACCTCATCGACCTCTACGAGCGGCTCGGAGTGCTGAATCGCATCGAGTGGCACAAGACCACCTATTGGGCGAACCCGCCGCACGAGCCCGACGTGTTGGCACCGAGCCGCCTTCCGGCGCCCGGACACTTCAGCCTCGCATTCCTGCGCATGCGCCAGCTTTCGTTTCCCGACAAGCGCGGTATTGCTCGGGCGATGTGGAAGCTCATTCGAATGGGATTTTCCGGGCGCCTCGCGTGGAGCGGCAGGCCGTTCAGCGAGTTCCTTCGTTCGACGCAGCAAACGCCGGTGGCGCTGGAACGATTTTGGGACCCGGTCGTCATCAGCGCCTGTAATGTCCCCAGCGACCGCTGTGATGCGACGTATGCGATGCAGGTGTTCCAAGAAGGTTTTCTCGCATCGGCGTGGAGCGCGTCCATGGGAATCTCCGCCGTCCCACTCGTCGATCTCTATGACGCTGCAGAAGCGATCATCGTCGCGGGCGGAGGGCAACTCCGACTGGGCGAGAGCGCGAAGGGTTTGGCGTTCGAAGGAGATCGGATCAGCGGCGTGGTGACGGATGAGGGATTCGTCCAAGCAGCAGCGGTCATCTCGACTGTGCCCGCAGATCGTCTCGATCGATTGTGCTCCGTACCGCTCAAGCACGCGGATCGAAGACTGCGACATCTCGCGGCGATCAAGCCATCACCGATCGTTGGAGTTCATTGTTTCTTCGACGTGAAAGTGATGGACACGCCGCATCTCGTCCTTCCGGGACGGGCCACGCAGTGGCTCTTCGACAAGGGCCAGGACGACGCTGGGCTCTGGCACGTCCACGCGGTCATTTCGGGTGCCGACGATTGGATGGAGTTGGACGAGGCGGAGATCGCGCGTCGCGTCGACGCAGACATGCAGTGGGCACTCCCTCGGGCGAAGGGGCTGTCACCAGTCGCCGTACGGGCCGTCAAAGAGAAGCGGGCTACGTTCGCGGTTGAACCCGGCATCGACGCATATCGCCCGACTGCTGCCCCTGATGCTCGCGGCGGAGTGCGCAATCTCTTTCTCGCTGGCGACTGGACCGCGACCGGCTGGCCCGCCACGATGGAAGGCGCGGCACGCTCGGGCTACGCAGCAGCTGCTGCATGTACCGGCACCGGCGGAACGGTGGCCGACGTTCCGATCGGAAGCGTGGCGCGGTGGCTCGGACTGAAGTGAATACCACGACCGCTACAATCCTCGCGCGGGCGAACGCGCTGGGGTTTGCTGTCGCAGGCGTGTGCGATGCCCGCCCGAGCGATCATGCCGATGCGTTGCGCCGCTGGGTTGCCGATGGCAAGCACGGCTCGATGACTTGGTTCGCGGAACACCTCGAGACGCGCATCGATCCCGGTCGGCTGGTTCCGGGGGCGCGGAGCGTGATCTGTGTCGCCGACCGCTACGCGCGCCCCGGTACTGATCGCGCGTTCGGCCACTGGCCGCCGAGGGGCCGCGTCGCGCGTTACGCGCGCGGAGAGGACTATCACGTCGTCATCCAGAAGCGACTTCGGAGGTTCCAAGCTGAGTTGCGGGCGGCGAATCCCGGGCACACGTTCCGTGTCGCGTGCGACTTGCTTCCAGTACTCGAGCGTGAACTCGCCCAACGCGCCGGAATCGGACGCGTTGGCAAGCACACGCTCATCATCGAGGGGGGTGGAACGTCGTATCTCCTCCTCGGTGAAATCATCACGACGCTGGCGCTCGATCTGACACCGGGCGCAAACGGCGATCCGTGCGCATCGTGTACGCGTTGCATTGACGCGTGTCCGACGGGCGCGATCTCGCCGTTCGCGGTCGACGCGACTCGGTGCATCTCGTACACGACGATCGAGCATCGAGGCGCGATCGACGAGTTGTTTGTCGATGCGACCGGCGATTGGTTGTTTGGATGCGACATTTGTCAGGAAGTATGTCCACACAACGCGCCGTCGCGAAAGAAACGCGAGCTCGCCGTCCGCGACGACTATCGCGAGCGCGTCGTGGATGTCGATCTGCTCTCGGTGTTGGGGTGGACGGAAGCAGATCGCATGGCTGCGACGCTGCGCAGCGCGATGCGGAGGGCACAACTCGACATGCTCAAGCGGAACGCCCTCGTGTGCCTCGGGAACGCGCTGCGGGTCCGTCGCGACGCCGGGATCGAGGCTCGAATCCGGGTCCTTCTCGACGATCCAAACGAATGCGACCTCGTTCGCGCCGAGGCGAGGCGGACTCTGGCACGGCTTGGAATCTGAGGGAATTCGTCGGCAATCGCCTCCACCCACAACCGTTCCGCGGATTCGCGTTGCAGTGCGATGCCATTGACAGGCTCACAGTTCAATTTTTTTGGGGGGGCGGGGCACAGGAGCGATGACCATGCGATCGTCTAGCGGAAATCGAAGCGCGGCTCAATTGGCCATCGGGACCGGCTTAGTCGTTGTTCAGGCCTTGCTGTCCGCGGTGGCCGCCGCTGCCGATTGCAGCGTGACCTCGGTGGGCCGGGTGCCGCTCAGCGATCTTGGTGCCGGCGTCTATCTCGGGGCCTTCCAAGGCGGGCTGTACCCCGGAGGATTGAATGTGCCGCCACCAGCGCACGCCGTCGCCGCCCACCAGCAGGCAGTCGCGATCGTTCCCCGGCTCCCCGGTGGTCTGCCCGCGCCGGGCGGAAAAATCGTTCTCCTTTCGATCGGGATGAGCAACACCACGCAGGAGTTCTGTGGGGCCGGTCGAGGCGGCGGCTGCACGCCGAGCTCGTTCATGGGGAAGGCTGTCGCGGATCCGTCGGTTGATCAGGAACACTTGGTGATCGTGGACGGAGCGGCGGGCGGGCAGACCGCGTCCACCTGGGACTCGCCCAGCGACCTGAACTACAACCGAGTGCGCGATCAAGAACTCGCTCCGCTCGGGGTCTCCGAGGCGCAGGTCGCTGCCGTGTGGATCAAGGTCGCGGACGCTGGCCCGAGCATTCCGCTGCCAGCCCCGAATGCGGACGCGGTCGTTCTTTCGAAGTCGATCGCGGCGATTGCTCGCGCGGTTCGTGTGCGCTATCCCAATTGCCGACTGGCGTTTCTCTCGAGTCGGATATACGCCGGCTATGCGAGCACGCTGCTCAATCCAGAGCCGTACGCCTATGAAAGCGGTTTCGCCGTGAAGTGGGTCGTCGCGGAGCAGATCAGCCAAGCTGCGGGCAATCCGCCCGCTGAGGGCTACGGTCTGCTCAACATTGGCGCTAACGCGCCGGTGCTGGTCTGGGGGGCCTATCTGTGGGCAGACGGACTCGTACCGCGCGGCGATGGTCTCATCTGGGAGTGTGGGGATCTCAATTCCGACGGAACCCATCCGTCACCCTCGGGAGTGGAAAAAGTCTCGTCGATGCTGATGTCGTTCTTTCTCTCGTCGCCGTTCTCACGGCCGTGGTTTCGGACGCCGAAGTCGACGGACCTCAATGCGGACGGCTGGGTGGATGGATCGGACCTCGCGATTCTGTTGAGCGCCTGGGGGCCGTGTCCCGGCGACTCTGCACAAGATCTCGATTGGGACGGCGCGGTGAATGGCGCGGATCTAGCGCAGCTGCTCTCGACGTGGAGCACCTAACACTACGCCGCATGGCGAAAGCGAGTAAGGGCCGAATGTCCCGACCGAGCGGGACACGACACTCCCTACAACGGCGACGACTCGTACAGCGGCTTGAGCGCTGAAACGAGCGCGATCAAGACGATGCCGACTGCGGCGAGGAGCGAAACGGTCGAGATGATCAGCGCGATCCAGCGCCGATTGCGATCGGCGAGCGCCCAGACCCCGGCGACCATCGCGGGCACGCAAATGACCGACACCAAGATCGGCGTGGCGAGAAACGGCTTCACGATTGCACTGACTTGGACGTTGTGCTGCGCGCAGATCTCGCGAATCTGTCCCATCGCGAACGGACCTAACAACGCGATGATGATCGCGGCCAAGATCGCAAAGATCGCCTTCGCACCGACGAACAGTGCGGTGGTCATTTCGAGTCCGCTGCGCTGCGGCTGACGCCCCACCGAAGAACCAGCCCCCGAACGCGGGTTCGTTTGTTGTTTCCCCCAAGGGAGCTGCGAGAGGAGACCGCGCTGGCTTCCTGTCGTTGACCCGAACGCTGATGCGGACGGAGACGGAGGAGGCGGCGCAGGCGGTGCTTGAGGAGGCCGAGGCGGCGGCAGCGCCGACGAAGGTGAACGCCGATCAGGAGGAAGGTTGCTCACGCGAATCTATGTCGAGCGTACGCCCACCGCTCGCTGGGATCGAGCGAGACCGACAGATCGCGCCGACTTCCCGAAGTCGTCATCCGCCCTGCATCGCCTTCATCATTTCCATCTGGAAAGCGGTAAACGCATCTTCAGGCGTTGCGATCGTTCCGTCGGAAACGCTGCCGGCGATCGAACTTGCCGCCGCACCCAGGGCGTCACGCATTCCACCCATCATCTGAAGTCCCATGGTGGCTTGGGCCAGCATCGACGGATCGAGGCCCGCATACAGCCCATCGCCGTTCGCGAACCACGCTCCGCCTACTTGGACCGCTTCAAGCTCCACCGTCGTGCCGCCGTTCGACGAGCGAAGGAAGGTCTTTCCGTTCTTTTCGACCTTCTCGAAGCCTTGGGACCAACTCGACATGCTGTTCGCCTGACCAGCGGCACCGAGGAACTTGGTCATGCCTTCGGGGCCAAATTTCGTGTGGAGCGCCGAGAGAAGTGGCAGCATCGACTCGCCGAGTCCTGCGGTGAGTTCAAAGAGCGAGCGATACTCGGTCGATGAGAACGCGAAGGCTCGCTTGGCCAAGGTGGCGCTGTTCTTCGGGTCGGCGCTTGAGGCCGCAAACGCGGCGACCAGTTCGTCGACCGACGGAAACCCACCACCCAAGCCGACGAGCGCGGCGGCTGACGCCCCAGCGCTGGCACGACTTCCAGCCCCACCGCCAGCGGTCCGGGCGGCGTCTGCATTCGCGTCCGGGACGGCAGCGCGACCTTCAAGGAGCGACACCGATGTCTCGATGGCCGCCTTGGTACGAGCCGTCGCTGGCGCTTCAAGATTCATCGATCCGAGTGCTTCGAGCGCTGTTGCATAGTGCTCTTTCGCGGCCGTCACGACTTCCTCGCGCTTGGCCTTCAAAGCATCCGTCGCGTCCTTCTGCTTCGCCTCACCGCCGAAGAGCGTTCCTGCTGCGGCGAGTTGCTTGAGCAGCGCAATTTGCCCCGCAACACCCGCCGCCTGCGCCGCGCCGAGGGCACCGAGCGTGGTGTTGGCGTCGAGCTTCGCCTGGGCGCCAGCGGCCGCCATCTCGCGCGACGAGCTGCTCGTCCGCCCCGCGCCTTCGACCGCCTTCTGAAGCAGCGATGACGCGTTCTCGTACGTCTCGTTGAGAACACCGTCGCGCGACGACACCAGTGCCTCGAGTGCCGCCTGCGCGGCCGCTCGAAGCCCGTCGGCGGTCTGCTTGAGGCCAGCCGCGTCGCCACTCAGCGTCGATGCGTAATTCTCAAGTGCTGCGAGTGCGGTGTCGGATGCCTTGCTGATGGCGTTCGCTGCGTTCAGCCGGTTGTTCGCCTGATCAAGTTCTGGCTGCATCGCAAAGAGCTGCAACTCGTCGAGGGATACCGAGGCGCGAAGCTGAGCCGCATTCGACTTGACGTTCGCGGCTTCCTCGACGAACGGGAAACCAGCAAACGCCGAGACCGCGTTGGCCTCGCGGCGGAGCCCGTCGGCCTTTGTCTGCATAACAGTGAGTTTGTCGCGGCGGTCTGCGATCGAGACCTTGAGTTGAGCGATGGGACCTTCAAGCTCTTTCACATCCGTCTGCAGGCGCTGGAGCGCAGCTTCTGCGATCGACTTCTGCGCTTTCAAGAAATCGCGATCACCGCCGAGGGAGAGTTGTGACTGGGCGTCGGCGAGCGCTTGTAGCGTGGCGGCGGCAGCAGCAGCGTTCGCAATGAGGGTCCGTGCCCGCTCGTCCGCGATTTCCAGGTCGCGAGCGCTGGCGAGATGGAACGATGCCGCCGTTTCAAACATGGACGCAGCGAGGAGTCCGGCGGAGGCCTTCTGGTCGATCGACGCGCCAATCGCGGCGGTTTTCGCAGCGAGCGTTTCGATCTCAGCCGCGCGGGCATTGCGTTCAGTGGTGGTCGTTGACTCGACCTTTGTCATGTAAGCGCGCGTTTGTTCCTTGAAGTCGCGTTCGGCAGCGACCTTCGCTTCAACGTCGGCGTCCTTGCAGCCGACTGCGCTGACGACAAATGGCAAGACAGTCGTCGCGCACAAGAGCAGTCGCGAGGCGAGCGGTGAAATCGAAGAGACCGACGAGAGCGAGCGGCGCGGCGTCATGCGTCTAAATCCTCGGTGATCGACTGGCGGGGATCGTTGCTCGAAAATCGAGCGGACGCCGCCGAGGCGAAGGCCAAAAGTGTGGTCGGCGAGTGTAACCCGCAACCGCAAACCCGGACAGGCGAGACCCGCGTCCTCCAACACCACGCGCTTCCCTGCCTGGACTCAGCGCGGGACCCGCGGACCCTCGGGCGGTGCGTGGTCCGGGGCCTTGAGCTGGGGCGGCGAGAATTTGATCGGGTAGTCGGGGCGCGGCTTGTACATGGCCCGCACCCACCCTTCGAACTCTTCGAGGAGCTTCTTGTTGACGGGCAAGAACACGGGCTTCCATCCATCGACTTCCGGATGCGGGAGGCGGGCCTCGGTCCGCGGCAGCGCGTACTGGATAATCAAGCTGTCGAGCGGTTTATCCCAGTCGATGAGGGGTGGTTTCCCCTCGATTCTTGTTCGCTCGAGGAGCAGTAAATTGGTGTATCGAACTTCGGTGTTCTTGTAATTTCGGTTGTGCAAGAAGAACCGGCCCGCGTCGACGCCACCATGACACTTGCTTGTCGCACAGTTCCCGATCAACCATGCGTTATGAACGCGCTGGCGAAAGAGATTGAGCGCGTACGGTTCGCTTCCGATCTGAATCTGGTCATACAGGTCGCGCGCTTTGAGGTCGAAGAGGAGGCGCACGATCTTGAGTGGATCGGCGCGGAACAACTCGTTGCGCGCGTCGCTGCTCTCGGGGATCAGCTTGCTGTCGGCGAACTGGGCGATCATCGCGCGAATGAGATCGGGGGAGACCGCGACCCGCGGTGGGCGCTGGAAATCAAACTCGTAGACGCGAATGAGATTGACGTCTTCCGACGTCAGAATCCGCGTGGGTAATGTGTCACGGAACTCGACAGGGCCGGTGTCGCTCCCACCGCCATAAATCGGTTCGCCGTTGTCGCCGAGCTCGTCGTCGGGGGTACGAACCGAGTCGGGTACGGGATTCTTTTTCGGATTGAGTGTGGCTGGGATCGGCGTGCCGAGTGCTAGTTGTGCATCGACCATGCGCAACAACTCTTTCGCGTCGTGTAGTTCGACTGACTCAAGAACTGCGAGGAGTTCTTCGCGTGCCTCGCTATACATCTTCTTGTTGTAGAGGTACTGCGCGAGCCGCACGCGATCGGTGTAATGCTCGGTCGGGATCTCCTTGCGTGCTTTCTCGTAGAACTGGCGCGGGGTCTGCGTCAACGTGACGTGATGAACTTCCTTCCGAGGCAGCTTCTGAAGAATGCCTTGGATTTCGATATCAACGCCGTCAAAGTTGTCCGCGATGATCGTGCCGGGGTAGGTGCGACCGTCGCGCATCTTGACGACGCCGGGTTGCCCGGGCGCGGGGTCGACGAGTTCAATTACATCGAGCACGCGCGATCGAAAGAAACTCTTGAGCCGGCCGCCGCTGTCGATGACGACGTAGTCGTCTTCTTCGGCGCGAACGGTGCCCGAGAACTCGTGGAAGCGATCCTCGATGACGTGGATGCGCTTCGGTTTTCCCGGCGCCCGCGGGGGAAGCCGTAAGTCGGGGTCGACGGTTTCAAGTCCCGGCGCGGTCGGCTTCGTGGTGGGCGCTGGTATCGGCGCGGGAGTTGGCGTTGGGGGTGGAGGTGCGGGCGCTGGGGTGGGAGCGGGCGGGACCTGCGTCGGCGCAGTCGGCGGCGCGACCGGGGCAGCCTGACTCACCTCCCGCGCGAGGGCTTGGAATCCAGCTGAGCCCGCGATGACAGCGGACGCTACGAGGAGCGTCTCCAGAACCCGCGCTCGTTGCGAGGCGCGAGCCCGCGCAGGTCTCGAGGCAGGAGTTTCTTCGGTTGGTTCCATGGGGCCGATCGTGAACGCCAATCATGAACAGAGAGCCGCTGGCGCCCGAGCGCGAAGCAGGCTGTCCGCGGGAAGGCCATCGATCGAGCGAACGCTCGAGCGATCAGGCGATACGCGGAGTGTCCCGGATGTCCGTTCCGCACGCAACGGTTCGGACACTTCGTGTGGGCGGTTCCCTCGGAATCGCTCACTCGTCTGCTACCGTGCGTCGCGCAACAGTAGCGTCGCAGGATTTCCCTGTATTTGCCTTGTTTCCGCACTGGTTTCGGAGTTCTTTCGTCATGAAACTCGGAGTGATGGCGGCTCTCTTTGCCGACCGAAGTCTTGAAGCCGCTGCAGAGTTCTGCCGCGATGCTGGCGTCGACGCTATCGAACTGCCCGTCGGTGCTTACCCCGGAAAGCCCTTCTTCGATCCGGCGAAAGTGCTCGCGAGCAAGTCCGAACAGGACCGCATCAAGGGCGTCCTCGGCGAACACGGGCTCATGCTGTCAGGCCTTGCCGTGCATGGGAATCCGGTCCACCCAAATGGGACGCATGCAGCTGCTGACCACCAAGCATTCGAGACGGCAGTTCAGCTTGCACCGAAGCTCGGAACCGACATCGTCATTACGTTCTCAGGTTGCCCGGGCGGCTCGGAGCACGATGCCACGCCGAATTGGGTGACCTGCGCATGGCCCACCGATTATGCAGAGATCTTGAAATACCAATGGGATCGCGTCCTCGTGCCGTACTGGACCGAGCAGGCAAAGTTCTGTGCGAAGCATGGCGTGCGGGTGGCGTGGGAAGCGCACCCCGGCTTTTGCGTCTACAACCCCGACACGCTCATTCGATTGAGCGAGCTCGCGACCAAGGCGAGTGGCACGAAGAAGGTGGTGCTCGGCGCGAATCTCGACCCGAGTCACTTCTTCTGGCAGGGGATCGATCCCGTCGCGGCTGCCCGCGCGCTCGGTGAAGCGGGTCTGCTCTTCTACTGCCACGCCAAGGACACCGAACTGGATCGTCACGAAGGCGCGATCAATGGCTACAACGACGCGCGACCGTACTCCGATCTCAAGCACCGCGCGTGGAGCTTCCGCACCTGCGGCTATGGGCACGGGCACGAATTCTGGAAGCCATTCGTGTCGATGCTACGCCGCTACGGCTACGACCATGTGTTGTCGATCGAACACGAAGATGCGTACATGAGCGTGGAGGAGGGTCTCCTGCGCGCGATTGCGTTTCTCAACGACGCAATCATCATCGAGCAGCCTGCGAAGCCTTGGTGGACCTAACGCATTGCTCTTCGTTCAGCAGCGCCGGAGCGTGAGAACGATGTCGCGATACGCGCCGCCGATCTTGCCAGCGCTCTCAACCCGGAAGAACCCTTCAGCGATCATGACGCGCTGGAGTTCCTCCACGGTGAATTCGAATGCGTGATAGGTCGAATCGCTCGAAGCACCGAACTGCCACTCTGGTGTCGAGATCATGAGCGCTCCGCCGGGAGCAATGACGCGCGCCAGTTCGCGAATCATGCGGGCCGGATTGTGAAGGTGCTCTATGACATCGAACAGGATCGCGCCACGCGCAGCGCCGTCCGCCACCGGGAGTGCGTAGACGCTGCCACGCAGGAATCGAGCGTTCGTACGGGTCGCTCGTTCGTTAGCGATTCGGATCGCGGCGGCATCGTCGTCGACGCCGAGAACGCTCCTTCCGAGCTCCGCGAGATGCGCGGCATACAAACCATCGCCGCATCCGATATCGAGCACATCTCCGAACCCGTGAGCGCTCGCCTGGGCCGCAAGTTTCACGAGCAGATCGGCACGCTGGCGGAACGGCTCGTGCTCGGCGTAGGCGTCCCAATGAAATGCGCCGCGTTCCGCATACTTCTCGAACGGCTGGTTTGTGCCGAAGAAGCGGACATTCCAGCGGAGCGGCGCGAGATCTCCGCGGGCGGCGATGGCGTCGATGTCGGGCGCGAACGGATGAAAGCCGAACCGCTCACGAAAGTGGTCGACGTCGTGGGCGCTGAGCGCGGCAGGCGCGTCATCGGCGAGGACGATTGCCTCGGGCACCGCGATGACGCGGGCGCCGCGCAGCCGCGCCTCAAGGCACCACGTCAAGAGCCCAAGCGGATCGTGCGGATCAGACAGTTCCGATGCGACGAGGTTCGGGAAGATCGCAGCACCACGGAGTGAACCGTCGACCTCCTCGGGAAAGCGGCAGGCGCTCGCAGGTGCGCCGCGTCCGAGGCTGTGCAGCCCCTTTGGGTGCACTACAAACTCGCCCATGGCGAGCAACCCGCCCGCGCGGGCAACTCGCTTCGCAACGACGACCGCGCCGGGACCGTGGCGGGCGAATGCGCTGACGAGCGCAGCGACGCACTCCGGCGTCGCGAATCCCCGTTCGGCGACAAGCGTCCAGTCTCGGCCGCGCTCGACGGTCCACGCGATCGTGTTAGTCATTGTGGAAGCTCACTCCGGGAACCAACTGATGGGCGTGTCCTTCGGCCACGAAACACCCACGTTCCAGCGAACGACGACCGGCGTGGCCGCGCGATCCGTGGGTCGAGCAGGGAGCTCCAGCACCCACTTCAAGAGCCCTTGCTTTCGTTCTTTGTTTTCATATGCGGCGTCGCGCACCATCCCTGGCTGTACGTCGGACAGCTTCACCGTAATCGCATCGTCCTGCGAAACCGGAATGCGGTCCCACAGTTCGATCTTCACAGGCTTCTCCATGGTGTTGGTCAACTCGGTCTTGTACTGGATCGCGACATCGCTCGACTTCGAGATGAGCCCGCTCTCAGATTGCGTTCGGGCGACGATCGAGCGCTTGGCGGTCAAGCGGTGGTCGGGTCCGAACCAGAGTTCGACTTCGCCGCCTGGTGCGACATCGGGCATCGCGATCGCGCCGACCGAATCGTTGCCAAGAAACACAGTCGCGCGTCCGGCAAGGAGTTGGAACGCGCTGTCGTTCCGCGTCTTGCCACGGAGATACACCTCTGCGTCGACGGCGGGACGCGTGACGTAGACGTATTCGGGCTTCAGCGCAACAGTCGCGATGCGAGTTTTCTGTTCGCGCGACGCATCGCTCGGGAACGTCGCGGTGCGTGGAAGGCTGAACGTGGCGACCGTCGAGTTCTGTGCCACGGTCGCGTCGTTGGCTGCGGCCGCGGCGTCGAAGTCCTTCGTCCGCTCGCCAGCAATGACTGGGTTGTTGAAAAGACCGTCGCCATTTCCGTCGCGCGCCGCCAAGCCCCGGCTGGGGCTTGACGCAGGCGCTGCAACCGACTTCGCAACCGGCATCTCCTTGCGAACGTAGATCGGATCGAGCGCTAGGGGGCTTGCCGAACGTGCTGGCTGTGCCGTCGACAACGTGAGCGCGATGTCGTTCCAATCTTCACCGGTGCGCTGTCGAATCAGGGCGTCGTACTCTACGTCGAGGCCACTGAGGTCGCTCGCAGCGCGCAGGGAATAGTGAGGTCGCCACGTTGCATCGCGCACCAAGTACGTGAAGTCTACGGTGCCACCAGTCGGAGCCTCGGGCAACGCGACGACGACGACTCCGGTGCGTGCAACCTTGTCACGGGCACCGAGTGCAAGTGCACGGGTCTTCAGCGCTCCTTCTTGTTCATCGAGGACGCGCTTGACTTCGTCGAGTGCGACAACTTGGGTCATCGCCTTCGCCCGCTCCGAGGCCATGAAGTCGAGTTGTGCTTTCAGCTTCGCTGGATCGAGATCTGCGCCGCCCACATCACGCGCCGCTCCTTGTGAGACCTTGGTCACGATCGCGTCGAGCGCACGGAACTGCGCGGCGACCAAGTCGTTCTTCGCAGCGGCGTCGCGCCGCTTCACACGCACCGCTTCGAGATCGGCTTGGATCTTCGCCAACTCCGGATTCGTAGCGGCATCGTCGGCGGGAGTCGGCACTTCTTCGTATCGCACGTCCAGCAGCTTGCCCGGTGCTGCGACCCTTGCTTGCAGCGAGTCCACTTGAACCGAGGCCGGAAGCTTCGAGAATCGCAACTCGTAGACGCCAGGTGCGGCTGGCAGCGCCGCGGTCCGCGTGACCGCGGCGGACCCTTGGTACAGCGTGACGGCGTTGATCGGAACCGCGACACGAACGATCTGAAGGTCAATACGAACGGGGTCGTCGGCGAGCGCGAACGCGACGAGGCAAGGGAGCAGCGCGAGCATGGATCCTCCTCACAAATTGATGCGAAGAGGCAGTTGTATCTCCATTAGGAAAACCACAGCGACTTTCGTCGCTGTGGTTGTGGAAAATTGAGTTGAATTCCTCGGCTTAGAAGTCCGCAAGCGCCCCGCGGGTTCCGGCCCGCTCGAGCAGGGTGATCACGCGATCCTTGTCGGCGATCGAACTCTTCTTGACGTCTTCAATCAGTCGACGATTGTCGATGTCCTTCTCGAGGTAGCGCCGAGAGATCTCTCCAATGGCGCTCGGATCCATCGACGCAAAGAAGTCGATGCCTTCGCGATAGACAATGTTGGCTGCGAGGCGCTTCGCCATAAGCCAGATGAGATACGCCTCGGGAATTGCCTTCCAGATTCGCTCGCCAGCGAACTTCGTGAGCGTCGCTGGGAGGTGTTCGAGGACGAGCGTCTTCGCCTTCTCGCGACTTGCAGCAGACCACTTTGGAAGCGCCTCGGCGATCGCCGCCGCGGCACTATTCATCACCATCGAGAGCTGCGTTGAGATCTCGGGCAGCGGAACGTGCGCGTGCCGCCGACCCTCGGCCATCAGCAGCATGGCTTCCTGACGCGCGAGTTGACGCAGGCGATCAAGCACGTCCTTGACGTAGGCGTCCTTGATCTGAAGGAACTCCTCTTCAGAGAGCACCATGCAGGCGTCGATCTCGAAGCTCGAGCAGATCACGCCGCACTTGTTCGCCGAAGAGTCCTTGATAATCAGACAGCCTTCACCACAGAGATGTTTGCGCGCTTCGGGGGTCAGGAAGAGATTGGCGCCTTCCGCGATGATCGGACTCGACGGCTTGCCATCGGCGGTCAAGTAGTCGCGCCAATTCGTCTCGTTCATCGTCGCGGGCCGACCGCCGCCGGGTACAAAGGCGTCGCTCACAATGCGGTTGTGCAGGGTGTTGCGAAGTTTGGCGCCGTCCGGTTCTTCGATCGTGACGATGCGTCCCTTCGGTGAGAGCTTCTTTTTGTTGAAGGCCGCGATCGGAAGCGACTCGTTGAAGAGCCGAAGCAGTTCAGCGTGGTCGAGTCCTGCTGGGTCTTCGCCGCAGCCCGAGCCATCGGCGATTCCAACGATGAGGGCGTTCGCGCCGTAGTCGCGATCCAAGATCTTGATCATGTTGCCCGCGACGTCGCCGTCGGGCCCGCCGGTGAGTTTCACCGTGAATGGCTGCTTGCGCGGATCGATTCCCCGCGCGAGGAGCGCGACTTCGAGGAACACCGTAACGCCTTCGCTCGTGACGCCGTAGACCTTGTGGTTGATGCCAGCGCCGGGCTTCGAAGACATGAAGGCGGTCGGCATGCCGTACTTGCGGCGCTTCGCACGCGCAACGATCCACTCGATGTGCTCGGGGGTGATGTTCTCGTCAGGTCCGAGGTAAATGAACTCCGGCTTTCCGAAGCGGTCCACGACAAGTTTTTTTGTCTCGGGCTCCGGCGTGATGAGATCGAGCATGCAGTCGACGAACGCCTTCACGCAACGGTTGATGTCGTCGCCGGGTCGAACGAGAATCGCGCACTTCGACCCGCCCTCGGGGATGTCCTTGTTCTTCAAATGCTGCGCCCACGAGAGGCCGTAGACCTCGTCGAACAGACGCTCTGACTCGCGAGCCCACTGCGCCGCGGTCGTGGGACGGATGACGCGCAAACCGCCGCGTGCAATGTCGCCGAAGCGATTGTGGAACCCATCGAAGCCCCGGCCGTGCACAAAGAATGTGCCGTACGGCAACTCTGGACGCGATGAATTGCGGAGGAACTTTGGATCGAGCCGCAGCGCAAAGCCCGAACGCCGTGGGAGAAAGTAATTCGTCCGAAGCGTGTGCTCGACCGCTTCCAGCATTTTGTGCAGCGTGGTACGCCCGGGTTCCGAGACCTTCGATTCAATGTCGGCGTGAAGACCAGCAGCGCGCGACGAGAACGCCGCGTCGGCGAGTGGTTGCGCTGGGTCGAATCGGGCGATCAAGAGATCGACGATCGCCGTCGAAATGCCAAGTTGCTCTTCCGCCGCCGCGAGAATGCGGTCGCGCGTGTAGGCGAACGGATTGACCGGACAGAGCGCCTGATGAACGAGATGTGAGAGACCGAGAATCGCCTCCGCGCGTGCGAGTCCTAGGCTTGTGTGTCGCGCCGCCATCTCCTGTACCGCTTCATCGATCCACTTGATGCGCTCAAGATCGTGCTTCATCGACTTCCAGAGATCGCTCTTCGGATCGATCGCAGTGCCTTCTGCGGTTTGCGCCACATACGCCATGAACGTCACCGAGCCGTGTGGCGGATCCTTGATGACGTCGAGGTACGCGCGGTTGATGGACACCTTGTAGTACGAGAGGATCTTCGCGGTCCGCTCCAGCATCGTGCGCGTGCGAGCGTTCGCGAAGGCGATCGTCAATCGGCTGACGGCGGGGTCACTCTCGGGTTCGAGTTCGACGATGGCGCCGTCAGAACCTGAGACCGCGCGGAAGAGTGCGTTGTGCTTGCAGATGCGCAGCGGCGTGAGCGTGAGGACGTAATCCGCAGTGCAGTTGGAGAAGAAGCTCGTGATCTGGTCGGCGGCCCAGTCGGCTGCGTTTTGCTGCGCGTACTGGATGGTTTGCTTGAGCTTCTCTTGCTGCCGTGGATCCTTCGCGTCATAGGGCTGCTGTTCGCCAAACTCAAACGTGTCGAGTACGAGTTGTCCGTCGCGCGATGAATGAATCTTCGCGGCTCGCAGCGAGAGTTCCATCGGAAGACTCGCGACGAGTTCGGCCAAGACGCCAGGGCGATTGCCCGGACGAAGGAGCGTCCATTGCCGGTTGTCCTCGCTGCGCAGCGTCATCTCAAGCGGACGGCCGCTGGCCTTCGCTGCGATGATCGCGCGAAGATGACTCATTTGGCTCGCGCGATCGGTGTCCTGGAAATACATCGGCGGCATCTGGCTCAAGAACCAGGGCACGACCGACTCCGCTGTTTCGCGGAAACTCCGGGCGAGGTCATCAACGATCGCGGTGGCATCAGTAGCCATCTCCGCGTTGGCAGGCGTTACGCGCATCCCGTATACATAACGGGGGAACCGAGCCCTCCGCAAGCGCGGCGCTGGGACAGCTCGGCCCCGTTTCAGGCCGCAACTCGCTGTCAACGCTGTGCTTGCAATCACGATCGGAAACTTTGATGGCGTCCACCGGGGGCATGCCGAACTGGTCGCCCGAGCCCGCAGCCGCGCCGGGAGCGCTGGCACTGTCGTCGCCGTGACGTTTGAGCCGCACCCCGTTGCCCGGCTTCGACCTCACTCAGTACCGCCACGACTCACAACCGCGCGGGAGCGACGACAGCAACTGCTTGAGGCGGGCGCGAGCGATGTCCTCGAGCTCGATCCGACGCCCGAACTCCTCGCGCTGATGCCGCTGGAATTTGTTCGTGCATTGCGCGCTCGCCTGCCCTTCGACGTCATCGTGGAGGGACACGATTTCCGATTTGGACATGGTCGAAGCGGAAGCATCGAGACGCTTCGTACGTTCGGACGTGGGTTCGAGGCGGGGGAGTTCGCAGTCGAGGTGGTTGACTTGCTCGATGTCGCGCTCGACGACGGCACAGTCGTGCAAGCCAGTTCATCACTCGTGCGCTGGCTCCTGGCGCAAGGTCGCGTCCGGCATGCGACGAGCGTGCTTGGTCGCCCGTACGCGGTCGTTGCCGCGACCGCGCCGGGTGATCGTCGAGGCCGAACGATCGGATATCCGACCCTCAACCTCGGGAACGTCGAGACCATGATGCCCGCCGACGGCGTCTACGGCGGATCGGCGACGCTTGAGGACGGACGCCGATTCATCGCGGCGATTTCCGTGGGGACGAAGCCGACGTTCGCGCGAACGCTCGCCGGCGGAATTCCACAGCGGACGTGCGAGGCGCATCTGCTCGACGCGTCGTTGCCGCTCGACTGGTACGGTCATGTCGTGCGTATTGAATTTGAGACGTGGATCCGCGAACAGGTGACATTCGAGTCGCTCGAGTCGCTCGTCGCGCGGATCGCTGCGGATGTGCGCGAGATTCGCGATCGAAGCCAGTCCCGCATGTCACCGAGAGTGCGCGGCGTCGCATTCGTGGAGCCAGTTCGATGATCGAAGCGTCGTTCGCGTACATCTCGAACACATCGATCGAAGCGCTCGCCGATCGCGTGCGCCGCGCGGGCCGGGTGCTCGTGACGACACACGCCAAGCCTGACGGCGACGCGCTTGGCTCGGTGTTGACGGTCGTTCGCTGCTGCGCCGCAATTGGCGTGGCGGCGGAGGGTTGGTTCGTCGGCCCGTTCGAGCCGAGTTTGTTGTCGCTCGCTGCGCCAACGACGCTCGAACTCGTCGATCCGAAGAAGCCGCATCTGCCGGCCGCTGACTACGACCTGATTGTTATCGTCGACACCGGCGCTTGGACACAGCTTGAGACGCTCGCGCCTTGGCTCCGCGGGCGCTTCGAACGCACGATCGGCGTCGATCATCACGCCCGCGGCGATCTCGTGGCCCAAGAACGCGTTGTGGACGTGGGTTGTGGCTCATGCACGGCGCTTCTCGCTCGCTTGGTCGACGCGCTCGGAGTGTCCATGACGTACGGCGCTGACGAGCGCGGACACGGCAGCGTCGCGGAAGCGATTTACCTCGGTGTTGCGACGGACACGGGCTGGTTTCGATTCGCCAACGCGCGCGGCCCCGAGTTTTCGCTCGCCGCGCGACTGCTCGATGCCGGGGTCGACAAGGACCGGATCATCGAGACGATCGAGCAGAATCATCGCCGCGAACGAATCAAGATCGAAGCCCGCGCGCTGTCGGGCGTCCGCTTCGTCTCGCTCCGCGAGGGACGCGGTGAGCTCGCAATCATGCGACTCTCACTCGCTGACTTTCGCGATACGGGTGCGGTCCTCGAAGAGACCGCAGGCGTCGTGAATCTGCCCATGGTGGTCGGAAGCGTGCGCGGGGCCGCGCTCTTCATCGAGAGCGAGCCGGGGCTCGTCAAGATCTCGTTCCGCTCGAAGCCGAAGGATGAGGCGGGGCGGTTCCTCGACGTGAACCAACTCGCTGCGAAGTTCGGCGGCGGAGGACACGTGCACGCGGCCGGCGCGAAGATGACAACGACGCTTGATGAGGCAGAGCGCCGCGTGATTGCTGCGCTGTAGTGTCAACTCTTCTTCGTGATTTTGTAGCCAAGCTTCGTGATCGCCGCTTCGACGTCCTTCTGGACATTCGCGTCACTGACGACGATCGTCGCCGTCTTCGCGTCGAGTTTCACGTCGCACGAAACAACGCCTTTCACCTTCGTGACCTTGGCTGTGATCGCCTGCACGCAGCCATCGCAGTGCATGCCTTCGACGTCGTATGTCAAGGTGACGTTGGCAACGACAGTTGCGCGGTGCGTGCCGTCTTGATGCCGCGCGCCAGCGGCGTCGACTCGGGTGTCGCACGCGGCGACGAGCGATGTGAGCGACACGCTGACAAGTACGACGACGATCGTGGTGGCGAGTGTGCTAGGCATGGCCGCATAGTAGCCGCGCGCGGCGCGCAGAAAAGCGGCGTCCGGTGAGAACCCGGACGCCGCTGCGAGCTGTTCAACTCACTGTCACGCTCGAATCAGCAGTCGCCCCAACCGCCGAGAAGTACCGCGAGATCGGCACCGTTCGTCGTACCGTCGCCGGTGATATCAGTGAGCCCGGCGCCACCCCAACCTCCGAGCAGGATCGCGAGATCGGCACCGTTCGTCGTACCGTCTCCGTTGAGATCGGACGGGCATGGCGGGGCGCACGTGCCGCTACAGTTGATGGAGATGACGCCGCTGCCGTTGCCGTCAAATCCGCCCACGCGGATCAGATACTTGTCGCCGCACACGGCAGGGAAGCTCAACTTCGACGTGAAGTTGTCGCAGCCAGCGCCGTCGTCGTTGCAGGCCAGCACCGAGCCACGGTCCAGCGGGCACGCGCTGTACACCGCGAGACGCGTGTCGTAGTTCGCGGAGTCGCAGGTCGACACGATGACATTCCCGCCGCAGGTTGCGGAGTAGACGTACCAGATGTCGTCGACGATGGAGAGTCCCGAGCCTTCGTCGCACGTTGCGGGAAGCGGCGCGGGGCTGGTCGTTGCGCTCAGAGTGCTGAAGACTGTGTTGCCAGCGAAGATTTCGACAGCGCCAGTGCCTTGGCAATTGTCGTTGACTGGCGGTTCGGCGTAGCAGATATCGTCGGCTTCATTCACGCAGATTGCGTCCCAGTTCGTATCGCAGCAGAACGGATCGATGACGCACACGCTCGTGCAGCAGTCCTGGTCGGAGCAGCCCGGGGCGCCGATCGTGAGGCAATTGTGAGTCGACGGCGTGCACACGATGCTCTGAGTTTGCCCGTGTGTGTTAGAGCCAACATCAACGTGCAGGTTGATCCGGTCGATTGTGTTCGGGAAGCCAACCTGCGGCGGGAACTGCGCTGCAAAGTTGACCTGGTACTGCGTTGCTCCCATGGGGACTAAGCTGAACGTGCCCGGCAGGATTTTTGCGCGGCGGTGGAGGCCGGCTGAGATGCCGTCGAGTTCGACCGTATAGAACACGTCGAAGAAGGAATCGAGCGTCGGCGGAATGCCCGGGCCAGTGAGCTTGTGATTCACGTCGATCCAGAAGTACTCCTGGGAGAGTGATGCCGGCGGGAAGTACGGCGTGAAGCCTGCGAAGGCGCTGTTGATGCCAGGCCCGACGACGCTCGCATCAAGAAGTAAGCTCACACCAACGACTTGGCCAGCTGCGGCCGCCGGACCCGCCGGCGGCTGATGCTTCGACTCCATGCGACCGCGGAAGCCGTCCCAATTCACCGAGTTCTGTGGCGAACCGTTGAGCAGTCCGTTGGCATTGACTTGCGCCTGCAGAATGCGCACGGTTCCCTGCGACGGCGGGAACGCGGGGTTTTGCACGCTCTCGACAAATTGCCACGGTGCTGCGACAAGCACTTGTCCTGCGGCGCCGCCGTCATCGCAATCGAAATCTGGCGGCACGCTGCAATCGACGACGAGTCCAGCGCCAGCGCACGCAAGCGCTGGGCTTCCGTCGGTCCACGTGCCAGTGACGTCGATGCGGTGCTCACAGCTCGAACCGCAGGCACACATCGGCCACGATCGTTGGGCGACGCCGACAATGCGCGTCTCACCAGGAACGAGCGAGATCGCCTTGAGAATATGCGGGATGTCGAACGCCATTGGATCGGACGGCAGCGCGAGGCAACCGTCGGAACCAAGGTCTTCGAGCCATCCGATCGGGAAGTTGTCGCCAGCGGCCGGATCCGAAAGCGAGAACAGTCCCTGACCGCTGCCGACCGCGAATCCAGTACTCGTGCCGAGTTTCGCGGTGTTTTGGCTGTCGGCGTTGAGATTGATACTGACCGACTCGACCGGATCGTTGTTCGTGAAGCGATACAAGTGGACCCGTTGATCGCCTGGGTGCGCCAGTTGCACACCCGGCGTCAGGCGTTCCATCTCCAGTCGCGGAATCACGGGATTCGTCGGCGATGGTTCGACAATGCAGAACTTCGTGTCGCCGAGTCCGCTCGTCGTCACGCCGTCTGCCCATGTGGTTGTCGCGATTCCAGCGACGGAACAAATGCGAGGTGGACCCGCCGGGATGATCACTGGAACTAACACCGGATAGATCCCTGGCACTGGCGTAGGGATCGTGATCGAGCCGCCAGCACCGGGTGGCGGCGCGCACGCGATCGACAGCGAAATCGTCGTTTGAACGGGTGCCGCGCATCCGCCACCAAAAGTGACGACGTTGACTAACGTTGGAAAGAAAATGACGCCGCCTGCGGGAGCGACGGGGAAAAAGGCGGGCGCGGCCTTTGTGAGCGTGGTGGTTCGCCCGCACACGGGCTGCGGTGGAGCGCCGCCGCAGCCATCGACGCGCGGTGACATGGTGAGGAGCGCGGTGCCGAGCGTGGCCCCGAGAACGCACGCCGCGATGCCTTTCAGCGATCCTCGGCCGACGAGTGACGATGTTGACGCTGTGCGAGTCATGAGAATCTCCCGTATTTGGGGTGTTTGGTGTCGGCCCGACGTCTGATTCGAGCACGACCAGCTCGCCCGGACCGCGTCCGGCGCTGCCAGTGTCAACGCGACGTCGATACACGACCTCCCTCAAAATCGCTTGCATATTGCTGCGCGGCCCCCCGGAAGGGACAATAAGCCTCAGTGGCGACCAACTCTGACACGCCCAGTGGCAACTCGAACGGGCCGGACCGCGAGCCTCGCGAACGTCGGCACGCTGCCGAAACGCTGTTGCCAGCGCTCTATGACGAACTCTGCAAGCTCGCGAAGGCTCGCATCGCGAGTGAACGCCCGGGGATGACGATGCAGGCGACTGAGCTGGTCCACGAGGCATACCTTCGCCTCGTGGATCGCACTGGCGCTGCGAGCGCGCAGCAGTGGGACGGGCGCGGTCACTTCTTCGCCGCTGCGGCCACGGCCATGCGCCGCATTCTGGTCGAGCGTGCACGGGCGCGCGGACGAATCAAGCGCGGCGGCGAGCTGCACCGGGTTGCGCTTGAGGACCTTGCATTCGGCGCCGACCACGAGTCGGTCGACATCTTGGCACTCGACGCGGCACTCATGAAACTCGCGGCGCAAGATCAGCGGAAGCACGATGTCGTGATGCTCAGATTCTTCGCGGGACTTTCCATCGAGAAGACTGCACTCGAAATTGGGGTCGCCGATGCGACGATCGAGCGCGACTGGGCCTATTCGAAGGCGTGGTTGTTCCGGGAGCTTGAGCAGGCGAACTCATGACGGATGGTGAGCCGTCGGAACGAGTTGCCCGCGCCGAGGATCTTTTCTTTGCGGCGATTGCTCGTCCGCTCGGCGATCGCGTGGAATGGATACGGGCGGCATGCGCCGGCGACGAGGCGCTCTTTGCTGAGGTGTCCTCACTCGTGGCGGCTGCTGAGCGTGCGGCGGAGGGACCGCACGAATTTCTCGAACGCCCCGTCACGCAGCTCGAGGACGCGGGCCGGATGGCGGCGCAGTCATTGCTCGGTCACACGGTTGGCGAGTTCACACTGCTCGACGTGTTAGGCGAAGGTGGCATGGGCATCGTCTTTCGCGCGGAGCAGGCCAACCCGAAGCGGATCGTCGCACTGAAACTGATTCGACCCGGTCTCGCCAGCGCTGCGATGCTCAAGCGATTTGAAATCGAGGCCGAAGCGCTCGGGCGCCTGCGTCATCCCGGCATCGCCGCGATCCATGCGGCAGGTACCGCCGATCTTGGCGCGGGACCGCAGCCGTATTTGGCGATGGAGTTCGTCGAAGGGTTGCCACTACGGACGTATCTCCTCGCGCGAAAGCCCGACATGCGTACGCGAGCGCGACTCGTCGCTTCCATCGCCGACGCTGTACAGCACGCGCATCAGAACGGTGTCATCCACCGCGACCTGAAGCCTGACAACATCCTTGTGGAAGAGGATGCGGATGGCACTCCGCGACCGCGCGTGCTCGACTTCGGCGTCGCGCGGATTACGCGCAACGACGATGGCGCGGCGCGCACGGCCGCGACTGAGGCTGGCCACGTGGTCGGCACGCTGCAATACATGAGTCCCGAACAAGTGCAGGGGGGTAGCGTCGACACGCGCTCCGATGTGTACGCACTAGGACTCGTGGCATGGGAAGCGATCGCTGATCGACCGGCGCGCTCGATTGGTGTCGAGAGTCTGGCGGACGTCGTGCGAATGATCGCCGACCAAGATCCCCCGGCGCTGGCGAGCACATCGCGTGGCGTGCCGCTCGATCTCGCCATTGTGATCGGCAAGGCGCTCGAGCGCGAGCAAGGCCGGCGCTACGCGACCGCTGGTGAATTCGCGAGCGACCTTGGACGATTTCTTCGCGATGAACCGGTCGCGGCTCGCGCGCCGACGAAGCGATACCTCTTCGCGCGGTTCGCGCGGCGGCATCGCACGTTCGTGACCGCTGTCATGGTCATCGCGTGTGTGCTCGTCGTCGCGCTGATCGTGACGGCAACCCTTCTGGTTCAGACGCGGGCGGCGCGGGCCGCAGAGCGGCAGCGTGCTCTCGACTCGACGGCGGTGGCTGACTACTTCGCGTGGGTGCTGCGCCTCGATCCGAATGCGCCCGGCCTCGAACAGATCGACGTCGTCGCCGAACGAGCGCGACTCAAGAAACTCGACGACCGCATCGATGAGCGGTTAGGACCGAAGCCCCTCGCGAAGGTGCGCGTTCTCAACCTTCTCGCCGAGTGCTACAACCGACTCACCGATTACGACGAGTCCGAGCGCGTTTCACGGCGCTCCCTCGCGATCTGCGACGCGTCGCTCTCACCGCGACACGAACTTCGAGCGACCGCGCTACACAATCTTGCGGCGGCGGAGTGGTTTCGTGGCGCCGGCGACAAAGCGCTCCGTGTGAAAGCGAGAGAAGACTACGAAGAAGCGCTCAGCATTCGAAAGGAAGTGCTCGGCACGGAGCACAGCGACACCGCGCTGACGATGCGGCACTTGGCCGCAGCGCTTCGCTCGCTCGATCGTAGAGACGAAGCGGAGAGCCTCTATCGCGAGTCGCTTGCGATCCACGAGCGGCTGCATGCTGCTGGTGATCCGCTCGCGGACACGGCAATGGTCGCAAGCGGCTTCAACGGACTAGCATCGATGCTCACGAGCAAGGGTGATCACGCGGAAGCCGCACGGCTTTTTGGGAAGTCGCTCGACCTGATGCGAGGAATGTCAGAGACCGAACGACGCGTCGTCGACGAGGCACGCGTGCTGCGAAACCTCGGCGTTTCACAGGGAATTCTGAAGCAGTTCGACGACGGGTCGAAGTCACTCGTCGACGCAGAGGGCATCTTCGGCCGGCAACTGGGCAGCACTCATCGGGAAGTTGCCATCACTCGTTACCGACGGGCTCAACTTGCTGAGCGCGAAGGCAAGCTTGCAGACGCGCGGGTCCTTGCGCAACAGGTGCTCGACGAGTTTGGACTAAAGGAGCAAGACGCGATTCGCGCCGACGCGCGGCGAATCGCTGACGGGAAGCCCGACCTCAAGCCCATTCCAACACCGAGCACCTAACAAAATATCGCTAGCGCGCTGCGGCCGAGCCACCAACACCGCTCGGACACCGGCCCCATGCCCCGAGCAGAATCGCGAGGTCTGCGGCGTCGACGACGCCGACGCCATCAAGATTCGCTGAACCGCCGCCGCCCCACGCGCCTAGAAGGATCGCGAGGTCGGAAGCGCTGACGAAGCCGTCTCCATCGAGATCGGCTAGACAAGGAATGGGAACGGGAATGCCGCAGAGGGCGAAGCCGGTGTTGTAGACGTCCTTCGGGTCGTAGCCGGGTAGCTGTTGCAGCGTTGTCGCGGGCAACGTGAACACGAGAAAGCCAGGCAACGGGAACGAGTTGGAACGCCAGGCGAATGGGTTGCCGCCCATGCCAAGAAGGTTGATGCCATTGTCGGCCGCAACGAACCACCCGAAGCTCGCAGGTACTGCTGGCCCCGCCGAATTGGCCGCATAGAGCGTGAGCCAATATGGACCGGGCAGAAGTGTCGGTCCCGCGGCTAGCGAAATCTCATGGTCCTCGTTGAGCGGAGCGCCGTCGGGAAGATCGCTCGGAGTGGGGAAGGGAACTGCACCCATCGCGAGTTGATCGCCGTTCAGCGGTTTCGCGGTGCCGGTTCGGTTCCACACGATGTAGTTCAGCGTTTCGTTCGTCGCGCCAGCCGGTGAGAACCCATAGCCGTGGATCTCCGTGATTCGATATCCACCGCCGAGAGGTCCGGCTGCCACGGTGAAGGCTTGCGCCAGCCAACGCTGCGGTTGCGCCACGGAGAGCGATCCGGAACCGAATCCGACATTCACTGCGGCGAGGTTGCCGGAGTTCGTTGCGTCGTAGAGGACCGGATGCGTTGGACCCGTCGTGAAGACGAGATGAGCAAACGAGACGGCGATGGTTCCGAGGCCGGAAGCGGGAATGCCAGCCGTAATGAAGCCGCCGACGCGGATGAGGAACCACGTGTTCGCTACTGGTGTGGCGATCTCAAGACGACTCGCCCCACCCGGGACGCCGCAACCGTCGTCGTCACACGCGATGAGATGCGTGCCATCGAAAACGCTCGTCGGATCTACGAGTGAAGATGCGCCGAGTTCATACACCTCGACGGTGGAATCAAAGTTGGTACTCCCGCACAGGCTGAGAGTGAGTTTCCCTGCGGCGGGCACCTGGACGCGGTACCAGATGTCTTTCCCGGTAGTACATGCGCCAGCGTCGGCGCTGGGACCGTCAGTCGTCGCGGCACTACTGAGGAACGTCACCGAGGTGTCGATCACTAGTGTTATCGCGTCGACTGCGCAATCGTTCGGTGGCGCGCCGCCGCCCGCCGCGCAGACGTACGGCTCATCGAGGCATACCGCAAGGGCTCCGTTCGCACAGCTCAAATCCCACGTCTCTTCACAGCAGAACGGATCAGCCGCGCAGACCGTTTCACAGCAGCCGAGATCGAAGCAGCCCGGGCTCGGGTGCGGAGCGCCGCAGGCTCCCGCCGAAGGCGCGCCGCAGACGCCGAATGTGCCGCTTCGCGCTGTGAGCCACAGAAGGTATTCGACCGGGCATTGAGGGCCGGCTGGCGCGAAGGCATCAACCGTCACGATCGCGACGTGGTCACCAGCGGGGAGCGGAATCTCACCCGAGGTGAACGGGCACAGTCCCGAGACTTCGTTGAACAACGTGACTTGGGTCGCACAGTTGTCGCCGCGCACGATGAACAGTTCGATATTCGGCGCTGGACCGCCACCAGCGACATTGTGGACGAGTGTCGCGTTGACGAATGCGGGGGCGTCGAGGTGGAATCGATACCAGTCGATGTCGCGATTGTTAGGCAGAAATGTGCCGGTGGTTCCGCATGCGGAGCGATAGCTCGTGGGACTGAGGACTCCCAGGTTCTGCAGCGGATTGCCAGCTTCGTTGCAGCCCCCGTTCGGGTCGGGCGTGAGCCCGCACATGAATGCGTCGGCGTCGATCACCGCGCTCGGCGGACACTGCACGTCGCAGGGCAGTTCGAGGAACTTCACACTCGTGAGGTTGATTGCATAGCTACCAAACGTCGTCCCCGGCGCTTGTGTCCAATTTGTCAGCGGTAAGTTTCCGCCAGCGCCGTCTGGGCCGCTGATCTCCGTGCCGTTGATAGAGGTGTCTTTGAAAATCAGGCCACCCGCGCTCACGGGCTTGTTCTGCTTGCTCGTAATCGCCAAGAAGTACAGACCCGGCCCCGGCACGATTTGCCCGGTGGCGTCGGTGGCTGGCGGCTTGATCATCGAGAAGATGGTCGGAAACGTCAGCGGATTATTGTCGTTCGAGAGTACTCCGAAGCCTTGGAACCGGAAGAGCCAAAGCTGCGTGTCAAAGTTCGTGAGCGTGGGTTCGACGGTTGCGCTAAACGCGATCGGATCGGTAATGCAAATGAGGTAGACGTCTTCGAAGTCGACCGAGTCCGCGGTCCCAGTGAGTTCGCCCTTGATGCGCCCGACCCCGCCCGCAGGGCCGGAGACCGGCTGCGCGGTGCCCGTCGTCGAGCCGGCGTCAGGGATCTCTTCAAACGTAGGACCGGCCAATACCAGCGCTACCGGACCTCCGAAGGCGACGAGAGCAGCTGTGGCGTTGGCCTGGAAGCGGGTTTTCGATCGGTTGGAGCGCATGCGAAATCCTCTCAGGTCTCACGTCACGTCACGTCACATCACGCACTATGCGTCGTCTTGCCAGCCTACCCCTCATCGAATCCTGTGCCAAAGAAAAATTGGCGATGGATGAACGAGGAGCGAATTCTTGCGAGGATGCTCGCGCAGTGGCTGATACCACTGCGGAGATAGACCTTCCAGAAGGGAACTTGCATGCCGAAAACTCTTGTTCTATTCGTGTTCGTGGCGCTCTCGATCGTGGGGTGCGCTCAGATCAAGGTCATTCCAGTGGCAGCAGATGACAAGCCGAACCTGCGAGGCGTTCGGTTCTATGAGCCACGACCGTATCTCCTCATCACCGCTGCCAAGCAAGCGGCGGGGGGTGACGCGAGTCCGAACGTGACGACGCCAACGAAGAACAGAAACACGACCACAACCGTCGACAAGGCGGCAGGGGTTCCGGGCACAGTCACGGGCGACGGCGAGCACACCACGGAGGTGCGAACGACTCCCGCAGCGAGCACGCCTCTGTACGCACTCGACATCATCTATCTGCCCGATTACTCAAAGGGCTATCGCGCCGAATATTGCCCGGGCTTGGGATCTTTTGAAGGCGGCATCAGGTTGGCGAATGGATGGCAACTCACGGAATACAACTTGAAGGCTGATACGCAGATTCCACAGACGCTGAACGCTGTCGCGGGGCTCATCAAGGACGTTGGCACGCTTGGCGCGCTGTCGGCCCAGGGTGGTTCTGGTGCGCTGCAACCCGGTCTCTACAACATGTCCTTCGACAAAACGGGCGTGCTGATCAGGATCACGCGGGTAGAGATCTCCCAGTAAGCCGCTTCCGCTTCTCGTCGAAGCCGACAGGAGGGGGTGATCCCGAAGGAGGCGATCAGCGTCACCCCGTTTTTATCCGCGAAGCACCGACCCCTTGCTGTACTCCCCGCCTAACACCTTCGCGGCTGGCGCGTGCATCCAGTCGTCAAGAAGGCTGGCGTAGACCGATCGAAAATCGACCGTATGCTTCAGGTCGCCTTGGTCGAGATCAGTGAGCGACGGATGCTGGCCTAACACACCTGCCTTCACCTTCGGGCCGACGAGGAACATCGGTGCCGCGGTGCCGTGGTCGGTGCCACCGGATCCATTCTCCTTCACGCGCCTGCCGAATTCGCTGAAACACATAGTCAGCACGCGATCCGCATTGCCTTGCGCGCCGAGATCGTTCTGGAACGCGAGCAACGCGTCACCGAATTGCCGCATGAGGTTTGCGTGCGAACCCGCTTGGCCTGCATGCGTGTCGAAGCCCGACATGGATGCGTAATAGACACGCGTCGCCATGCCGTCTCGAATCATCGCGGCAATCGTGCGAAGTTGAAGCGCAAGTCCGGAGTTCGGATAGGTTGCCATCGCCTGACGCGCCACGGCGCGGCGAATGCGGTCGCTTGACACCTGCGCGTCGAGCGCAGTGCGCATGAGAAACGCTGTCTCTGATTTCGGCGCCACGCCGTCGAGCGTTCCAGCGCGGTTCATTTCGGCGTACGGTTTCGCGAGCGATTCATGCAAATCCTCGCCGAGCCAGCGGAACATCTCGGGACTCTCAAACGCAATGGGCTTCTGCACGTCGCCGACCATCGCGAGCGGTGCCGACCGACCGATCGAGATAGCGCCGTCCGCCGTCGGTGATCCGTTGCAGGTGCAGTCGAAGTAGCGCCCGATCCATCCCGAGCCCTTGCCGTCGGTGCGCGCGGTTTGCCATATGTCCATGGACGTGAAATGCGAGCGATTCGGATTGGGATAGCCGACGCCTTGGATCACCGCGAGTTTTTCGCCGTCGAAGAGTTCCTTCAGACCGGTCAGACTTGGATGCAGACCGATGCCCTTCGCAGCATCCAATGGGATCGCCGCGTTTTGACCGCGGCCGGGTGCCGCGACGGCGAGTCCTGGCCGCGCGGCGTAATACGCATCAGCGCCGTAGGGCACGACCGTGTTCAGCCCATCATTGCCGCCGCCGAGCTGCACGATCACCAAGATGCGATCACCCTGAACCGCCTGCGGGGCGAGCATGCCGAAGGCTGAGGCTTGGATGAACTCGGGCACGGTCGCGCAGAGCGACGCGAGCGTGACGCCTTGCTGAAGGAATACGCGACGAGAGTAGGCAGTGGGTTCTGGCATGGGAAGGCTCAATTGTCGCGTGAACTGTGGAAAAGCCAAGTGTGATCAACAGAGTTGGTATTCAGGCAGCGCTGAGATCAGCGCGAGCGCGCCGAGGATTCGGTCATTCTCGGGCGCGGCCGCAGTCGCACGAAGGAAACCGGCGATGGTCGCCACGCGTTGCGGCTCGGGCGCCGCGGAAAGCGAGAATCGCAGGAGAAACGTCGCAATGTCTTCCGGCTCGGGCTTGCCACCCGTCTCGCGACGCAGATCGGCGAGGAGATGCGTGGCGTCGAAGGCGTCGGCCGACGCTTCCCAGTCGAGGTGCGGCGGGCGGCGCCCGGTGAGCAGATAGACGACGAGATTCTGCCGCACGAAGTAGGTCGACGTGTTGATCCACGAACGCCCGCCCTCCCAGCCCTTGACGTTTGGTGGTTGGAAGAGCTGCTGACCCATGAGATCAGCTGCGCTCACGAGCGACGGCAACGACCGCAGCGGGGTGTGATACGACCGCACGGTTTGCGCGATGAGCTGAACGGGGCTCTTGATCACTTGGGCATCGTGACGCGGCTCGTAGAAATGGCCGCTCGAAAACAGCGCCTTGAGCATCGGTCGCATCTCAAACTTCGATGCCCGCAACTCGCTCGCCATCGCCTTCACGCACTCTGCTTGCTGCGCGTCGAGTTTTCCCGGCGCGTCGTTCACGAAGTAGCGATAAAGCTTGAGGCAGAGAAACTCGCTGGCCTCGCGCTTCCTAAGCAAGAGGCGGACAACGTCGTCGCCGTCGAAGTTGCCGCGCTCGCCGAATATTGCTTTCACTGTCGCGTCGTGCTCGTTCGCGTCGAACACGAAGTCGTCGTCGCGAAACGTGTAGCCGGTCAGTGCTCGGGCGGCTTCTTTGATGTCGGATTCGGTATAGCCGCGTCCTTCACCAAGTACGAACAACTCCATCAGTTCGCGCGCGAAGTTCTCGTTCGGGCGAGCACGACGGTTCTCGTCGTTGTCGAGGTACTTCAGCATCGCCGGGTCGTGAACGATCGCGTTGATGAGCGCGGCGATGTTGCCAGCGGCATTCGTGCGAAATAGCGCGTTCTGCGCCAGCATGTGCCACGAGTCTTCGATCGTGCGGTAGCCGGTCGCGAAGTGGCCGTGCCAGAACAGCGTGAGCTTCTCTTCCAGTGGACGCCCCGATTCGATCAGTCGGCGCATCCACCAACGCTGACCTTCGGCGAGTTGGCCGCGATCGCGCGTCTCTCGAATTTGTCGCTCGCGCTGGAGGCGTGCGAGCGTCGCCTCGTCGTTCGCCGCGCGGGCGCGCTGGTCCGTCGCTTGCTCTTCAGCGGTCGGTGGACGCATGATCGACCGATCCCAGGTGGGCGGTGCGTCGGCGGCGACCAGCTCGTAGTCGACGAGGTACTCGACCGCCTTTTTTACGCCGAGGTCTTTGAGCGCCCGCACTTCGAGTGGCGTTCCACCGAATCCAGCCCGCGCGAGGAGCCGCTGCGCCGCCCAGTAGTCGAAGCGATCGGGTCGCAGCGGATGGAGCGGGGGAGCGAGCATGCGAAGGCCGTTGGCCTCTATCGGTTAGGCACCGCGACGACTCGTACGAGGAGCGATAAGAGCAACCAGAACGAGCATGACAACTGGCAGCGGCAGAAGCCAGGTTTTCTCGGCGAGGAATCCGAGTGCTGCGAATGGCGCAAGTGCAGTGACGAGTACGGCGAACGCGATAAGGACGGTCCGTTTCATCGGCCAAGCACGGAGGAGTGGTCGTTCCGTTCGCATGAAGAGGAGCACGTACGCCGGGAAAACGAGGCCGTAAAACCCGAGGAAGACGAGATAAGTCGCCTCGAACGGGAAGGGGAGGTCGGCCGCGAACGCGCCCAGAATCGCCGGGGCGACAATGACCGCAGGGCGGGTGCGGCTGCCCGAGGGCCAGGCGGCGAGCCGCACTTCGCGGAGATGCGTCGCGATCGTGAAGGTCGTCTGGACCGCCAAGTGCATCGCGACCGCTGGCACGAGCACGAGTGCCCCGTTCACGGTGTACGCCGCCGTCAGCACGATGATGCAACCGAACGCGACACCGAAGACGCCGAATGCGTGAACGCTCGGCGTCGACTGGCGGGCGCGGTGAAACGTTCGATCGAGCCACGGACAGAGCAGGAACCCGAACGCGATGATCGGCGCCGTGTACAGAAGCGCATTCATGCCGAGTTCGCCGGACGTGAGATCACCGGTCGCCGGCAGCGCTGCGATGCGACCGACGGGCAGAATCGCCCATAACGTGAGTGAGGCCACCGCTGCGGCACTGCCGAGCGCAGGCCAAAACGCGCCGCGGCCGATCGACAGGATGACGCCAACCGCGAGTGCACCGCCAGCCGCCATCCACCCGCGCGGCAAGGACGTTGTGGCGTCAGTCGTCGCGTTCACGATCCACGCGATGAAGAAGATCTGATACGCGATCGTGACTGCGGAAAACGCGACCATCGCACTGCTGTGCTCACGACAGAGTCGTTCACTGTCCGCTCGCGGGCAGGCGTAGCCAAATCCGGCGCAGCCCGCGACGTTAGGGATCGCGAACACGAGAAACCCTGGCCATCCGAAGTGGCGAATCATGATGATTGGCAAGTACATGCCGATGCACCATGTCCAGCTTGACGCGCAGAAAAGTCCCCAACCGACGGTAGAGGCGATGTGCCTCATGCTTGGGATCTGACACCCGTGTTGTTAGGCATCGGCGTTCGCCCGCGCGAGTGGCTTCTTCCGCTTCCGTTCCCGGCGGGCGTCGGCCATCGATTTGGGGGTGCAGTGGAACGTGATCGCGCACTTTCCGACGAGCATCTCGCGACCGCGTTTCTTGAGCTGCTGCCGAATCTCCATGTCGAGTTCGATGTTGAACTCGCCTTTCGTCGCGAGCCGCTCGTCGATGTCTTCGCTCTTGACGACCTCGTACACCGCAGTACCGAAGCACGGCCGCATGAAGCGGTAACGCATCTCTTTGCACACGACGGTGTAGTCGCTGCCAAAGCGGGCGAAAAGGTAAAGGCCGCCCGCCACCTCGGAGTTGCCGAGCAGCGCCGCGCCCGCCATGGCGTTGTACCAATTGCGATTGAAGCGGGTAAAGGGGAGTACCGCGACGAATCGGTTCGCGCCAAGGCGCTTCATCGAGATGCCAGAGCGCCACGCGAACGGCAAATACACGAGCGAAAACGCGCGCTGGAAGAACGCGTTCTTGACCGACAGTCGGGAGAGCCACGCCTCGGCGCGCTGGACGAACGACTTCGGTTTCGGGCGCGCAGCCTCCGGTGCCGCGAGCGGGTTGCTCGGAACTGGGGCAGCGGTGGATGAGGACAGCGGCGCGGACGTCACGCGGAAAATGGCTCGCTTTGGAAAGGTCGCATCCTACGGGCGACGGCAGGCGTGATCCAGCACTCGGGGTGCGAAAAGGAGAGTGCTCAACGAGGGAGGGTCGCGCTGTCGTATTAGACTCGTCCGAAATCATGCCCTCTCCGCCCCTGCCCGCATCGTCAGCGCTCCCCAAACTCGGTGTTTGCTCATGGTCGCTACGAGCTCGGGATCCGGCTGAGCTGATTGCCCGCGTCCATGCGACAGGCATCTCGGCGGTGCAACTGGCGTTGACGCCGCTCGTCGAGGCACCAGACGTCTGGAACGGAACGTTCGATCGGCTGCTCGACGCTGGCGTCACCGTGCTCTCAGGCATGCTCGAGACCGTGGGTGAAGATTATTCGTCGATCGCCCGCATCGCTGCAACGGGCGGCGTTCGGCCTGATGCGACGTGGCCTGCGACGCGCGAACGTGCGGCGAGCGTCGCTGCGTTAGCGGGCCGCCAAGGGATTCGGCTCGTCACATTGCATGCGGGGTTTCTGCCGCACGAGCGAAACGATCCTGAACGTGGCAAGATGTTGGACAGGCTCCGCGCGATCGCGCAGCTCTTCAGCGACGTCGGCTGTGATATCGCCTTTGAGACCGGTCAAGAACCTGCGAGCACACTGGTCGACTGCCTGCGCGAACTCGAGGTCGCGAGTGTGGGTGTGAATTTTGATCCAGCGAACATGCTGCTCTACGGTTCTGGGGACCCCATCGAGGCGTTGACGCGACTGGCGCCTTGGATTCGTCAAGCGCACGTGAAGGACGCGGTACCGTCAGGAACTTCTGAGTGGGGCACCGAAGTCGCAGTCGGCACCGGGGCGGTTGACTGGCCAGCGTTCGTGACAGCGATTGCTTCAGCACCGCACCGCCCCAATCTCATCATCGAACGCGAGGCTGGCGAAGCGCGGATCGAGGAGGTTCGTACCGCGAAGGCGCTGATCGAACGGCTGATCCACCGTTGAACTCACTACGATGAAGAGATGCCGACCTACGTATACGCGATGGTGAATCCGGACGGCTCAGACGGGGCGACCTTCGAGGTGCTCCAGCGCATGAGCGATCCGCCGCTCACGAAACACCCGGAGAGCGGCAAGCCGGTCCGGCGCGTCCCCACCATGCCCAATCTCTCGCTGCAATGGAGTGAGGGAGTCAACAAGGGCAAGCTCAGCGACAAGAACCTCAAACGTCTAGGGTTTGCGAAGTATCAGAACGCGGGCGACGGAAAATTTGAGAAGCGAGCGGGCGCGGGCCCCGACTCTATCTCAGCGTGACCGAGCGGAGTCAGCGCTCGGCTGCGGGTGAAACTGCACGAGCGGTCTCAGAAACGCCTGCGGATCGCCGAACTGCTGGAGCGCTTCGATCTCTCGTCTCGGGTCACTGGGCAGGCGCAAGCCGTCGAAGAGGTCGTGCATGCGGCCATCCAGCGTCAAAGCTGCTGCCGCGCCGATCGCAAGGAGGACGACCGTCCGGACGTAGCGGTTCCAGTTGAAAATAGGTGCGTCGAAGATGCCGTCCACCTTGCTCAGACGTACGGGCAGCGTGCGCGCTCCCGGCTCGGTCGTTACCGTCCGAGTAGCGATCGTTGCGGAGTGACGCCTACCTCGTAGAGAATCCCGAATCGATGTACTTACCCTCGACGTGCCTGATCGTTCTTGCGATGGCGACGCAATCATCGGCCCTCGCGCCGCTCGCCGCCGCGCTCGTCCAAACGCCGCCCAGCGAGCCTGAGATCACGCGAGTGCCAGTGCCCCCGGAGGCGACTGGCCGATTGTTAGCCCAACCTGAGGGCGAACCGCTGAAGACCTCGCGCGAATTGCTCATCATGGAGGCGTGGCCGGTTGAACAGTCGTTTCGCGTCACGAAGGATCGATTGTTCGTCGCGCCTTACAACCGCTGGGGTTTGATGCATGCGGACGCCATTCTGCCTACGGCAGTTATTGGTCGTGGCAAGGGTCCAGTCGTTCCGTTGTTAGCTGGCGTGGCGATCGATGTCGACGACGTCATGTTCGACGACAAGGATGGGCGGCCGATGCGGGTCGGCGACTTCTTCGCGGCAACCGGCCTCGACGGGGTGCTCGTGCTGCACAAGGGGAAGGTGGTCTTTGAGCGCTACGAGAACGGCATGTCGCGCGATCAGCCGCACATGATGCTTGGTGCGAGCGCCGCGTTCCCGGCACTCGTGGCGTTGACGCTGATCCATGAAGGCCGGCTCAATGCACAGGTGAAGCTGATTGATTACCTCGCCACGCTCGAGTACTCGGCGTGGCGCGGGACATCCCTCCGCGCGCTGCTGGACATGACCGCGTCGGTGCGCTTTTCGAATGGGGCAGCGCTGCCAGCGCCGAATCAACTCGCCTACGAGGTCGCGTGTGGACTCGTGCCGCCGCCGAAGGAGTACGTTGGTCCTCTCAGTCTCATGGAGTTCGTGCGTTCGATGAAGGACATGGACGCCGAGCGTCCGCATGGCGATGCATTCCGGTTCATCCCCACCGGAATCGACGTGACTGCGGAACTCGTGCGCGGTAAGGAACGAGCAACGCTTGCGCGCGTGATCGAGAAGCGGATTTGGTCTAAGCTCGGGGCAGAGCACGACGCACGAATGGTCGTCGACGCGCACGGCACCGATCTCGCGGCACTCGGATTCATCGCGACCGTGCCCGATATGGCGCGGTTCGCCCAGATGCTAGCGAACCGTGGGCAGTGGAACGGGCAGGAGGTTGTCCCGGGCGTCATCGCGCTCGATGTGCTCGCGGGTGGAAACACTGCGATGTTAGCTCGGAGCGACGTCGCCAAACTGCTGCCTGGTGGGTCGTACAACGCAGGCTGGTGGAACACCGACAAGGCTATGGGTGCGGCCTTTCTCTGGGGCGCGCACGGACAAACCGTGTGGATCAACCAGCGCGCCGAGGTGGTCATCGTGCGTGTGTCGAGCCATTCGTCGAGCGACAGCGACTTCTTGCGATACAACGAGATCCGAGCGATGGACGCGATTGTCAAGCGCGTCGCTGGAGGAACATGATCGGCGATGGGATCGGCGATGGGAGCAGCGATGCCGAGCGCTGACCTCAACACCGCGCGTAGCCGGGTCACCGAACTGCGCGAGACGCTCGAGCGCGCAAATCGCGCCTATTACGTCGACGCAAATCCGTTTCTCGCGGACAGCGAATACGACCGCTTCTTGAAGGAGCTCGAGGCGCTCGAGATCGCCTATCCAGAGCTTGGTGAAGTCAACAGCCCGACGAAGCGCGTTGCTGGCGCTGCGACCGGCGCCTTCGTGAGCGCGTTGCACAGCGTTCCGATGCAGTCGGTGGACAATAGCTACCTCGTCGATGACGTGCGAGCGTGGCACGCTCGATGCCGCGAATCGCTCGAGAAGGTGGGCGTCCTCGCGAGCAACGAGTTGTTACGCCTCGTCTGCGATCCAAAAGTGGATGGAGTCGCCATGAGCTTGCGGTACGAGCGTGGCGAACTCGTGAGCGCAGTGACGCGGGGTGATGGCGAGCGCGGCGATGTGGTGACCGCGAACGCCCGCGCGATCCGGTCGATTCCGCTGCGCCTGACGAGCAACCTGACGCAGTTGGCGGCATCTGTGGTCGAAGTGCGTGGCGAGATCTATATGCCGAGCGCCATGTTCGATCGCATCAACGCCGAACGGGGCGCCGCAGGCGATGTGTTGTTCGCAAATCCGCGCAACTCAACTGCAGGCACGCTCAAGAATCTGGATCCCTCAATCGTCGCGAAACGCGGTCTCGCATTCATGGCCCACGGCCGCGGTGAAGCGAGCGGTTTCGCGTCTCCACCCACGTGGTGGGAGTGGCTCGAGTTGCTCCGATCTCTCGGAATTCCGACGAATTCGCTCGCAGTTCGATGCGACGACGCCGCCGACGCCGTCCGCGCGATCGAGCAATTCGACTCGGCACGACGCTCGCTGCCGTACGCGGTTGATGGGATGGTTGTGCGCATCGATCGGCTTGACTTGCAAAGAGCGCTCGGATCAACGTCGAAAGCGCCGCGCTGGGCGATCGCATTCAAGTACCCAGCAGAGCAGGGCGTCACGGTACTTCGTCACGTTGAATGGCAGGTGGGTAAGGCGGGCACTCTCACGCCGCGTGCAACGATGGATCCGGTGGTCCTTGGTGGGACCACGGTTCGCCATGCCACGCTGCACAACATCGAAGAAGTTAGACGGCGCGACGTGCGCCTCCTCGACACCGTGATCGTCGAGAAAGCGGGGGAGATCATTCCGCAGGTCGTGCAGCCCGTCGTCGAGAAGCGCACGGGTGCGGAGGTGCCGATCGAGCCGCCGTCGGCGTGTCCCGCCTGTTGCGGTCGCGTCGAGCAAGACGGACCGAAGTGTTACTGCGTCAACGCCGAATGTCCGGCGCAGTTTCGCGAGCGGCTCAAATGGTTCGTCGCCCGCGATCAGATGGACATCGACGGTCTCGGCGACGTCTGGGTCGACGCCCTCGTCGATCTCGGCTTTGTCCAACACTTTGCCGATGTCTTCACCCTGACCCAGGACCAACTGCGGTCGGTAGCAGCGGAGTTGCCTCGGCGACGCGAGGCGGGGAAGCCCGAGTCCGATACGAGAAAGAAGGCACCCGCGACCTACGAAAAGTCGACAGCCCCGATTCTTGCATCCATCGAGTCGGCCAAGACGCGCGGACTGCAGCGGCTGCTTGCCGGGCTTGGATTACGACACATCGGTGCGGCGGCAGCGAAGACACTAGCGAAACGATTCGTTGATGCCGACGCGCTCTTGGCGGCGACCGAGGGGGAACTCGTCGAACTCGACGACTTCGGCACGATCACCGCCGCGAGCCTCGCGCAGGATCTCGCGAGCCAACGCGTCCGCGAATCGTTTGCGCGATTGCGGGCCGCCGGGGTCGACCTCACCAGTCCACTATGGAAGCCCAGGGACGCTGCTCCGCTTCAAGCGACGCCGTTCACCGGGAAGACAATTGTGATCACGGGGACGCTGGAGAAGTGGGAGCGCGGGGCACTCGCCGAGCGCCTTGAATCGCTCGGGGCGAAGGTGTCCGGGAGCGTGTCCAAGAAGACAAGTTTCGTGATTGCGGGAGCTGCGGCAGGATCAAAGCTCGAGAAGGCCCGGGAGCTAGGCATCGAGGTGTGGGACGAGGCGCGACTGGAGGCTGCCCTCGCCGAATAGGCATGCGCCAGTACGATTGACGGTCCATGGGACAGTTTGCCCTCGGTATCCGCAGTCTCGTCATCAAGCTGGCGATCTTCGTCGCGATGGCAGCGCTGCTTGCGTGGGCGCTCGGCGGAACGCTTTTCCCGCGGGCCGAGGCTGCGGACGGCCCAGCCGTGACGTGGCATGCGGCGACGTGGCGTCTCCGTCTTGAGGTCGGTGGCGAGCATCACGGTCAGGCGCGGTGGCACCTCGTCCGTGAATCGGCCAACGAGAAGCCGGAGTACTGGACGCTGGCCGGATTCGAGCACTGGTCCGACGCAGCTGGGCCAGTCGCGACTGATTCCACGTTGTACCTCGCGTTTCGCGATCGCGACGCTGCGGAGTGGACCGTCGCGGCGATAGATGACTCGGGCTTCGCGACAACGATCCTGCCGGATCGATTCGAAGTCGAGCGGCAGTTTGCGCGGCTTCGCAACGGATTGCCGTTGCAGTCAGCTGGCGACGCGGCGGGGGCGCGTGAGACGGTTCTGCGCGCCGAACGGGCGCACTGAGGCGGCGACAGCGTCCCTCGACCACCCAATGGAAAACGTGGAATTCAAAGCTGAAGTGCGCGACCTTGCTGCGGCTCGACGACAGTGCGCATTGACAGGCGCTGTTGCGCACGGGAGTTTCCGTCAGGTCGACACGTACGTTCGGGTTGCTCTGGGTCGCTTGAAGCGCCGCGAGTCAAGAGGTGTGGGTGGGGGGGCAGCGCCCGAGTGGATCTCCTACGAACGCCCAAACTCGCCCGCGTCCCGTGTTTCTCGTTACACGATTCTGAGTGATGCGGAGGCGAGGCTGCGCTTCGGCGCTGGGACGCTGCTTCCTTGGAAGGTCGTACGCAAGACGCGTGAGCTGTGGCTCTTGAAGAACGTGCGCATCCATCTCGACGAAGTCGAAGAGGTGGGAACGTTCATCGAGTTCGAAGCCGTTGTTTCAGCGTGTCACGATCTCGCGGACTGCAACCGCGCGGTAACGCACCTCCGCGAGCAGTTCGAGCCAATTTTGGGTGAGTCCGTGGCGACGTCGTACGAGGCGATGGTGGACGAACTCACCGTCACGGACCAGCAGGCGCGCTTGCCGTGAACTGCCCTAAGTCGCGGTACCAAGACGGGTACTCAACGCGGAAACCTCGGAGGTCGGCGCCTTCGATGCGGGACTCTTCTTGACCGGCGGCTCGATGGAAAGTCCGGCGAAGTAAATCAACGCACCTAACACCACCGCGACCGCGATCCGCCACCAGCCGAAGACAGCGAGTGAATGCCGCGAGAGGTAACCAACGAGCCACCGCACCGCGATCGCTGCGCTCAGGGTCGCGACGACGAGGCCGACGATCACCGGAAGCCAGCCGCCCAAGGGATCAACGAATCCGAGCCCGTGGGCCCTGAGCTGCTTTCCAAGCGTCAGAACACACGCACCGAGAAGTGTGGGCAAACCGACGAGGAAGGAAAACTCAGCTGCCCGCGCGGGTGGAAGTCCGACGAGCATGCCGCCGACGATCGTCATCATCGAACGGCTCGTGCCCGGCCACATCGCGACGCACTGCAAGAGCCCTACGACGAGCGCGTCGCGGACGGTGAGGTCCTCGATTGATTTGAATGCCGCTTGTCCTTCCGTCGCCTGTCGCGCGTAGAGCGAATTTTGCCAGCCGCGCATCGCGATGAGGACAACCCCGCCGCAGAAGAGAGCAACGAGGACGGGGACGGGTTTGAAGAAGCGCGATTCAATCCAGTCGTGCAGCAGAAGTCCGAATACTCCGGCGGGGAGAAACGCGACGACGAGAAGGACGAACAGGCGCAGCCCAGCCGGATCTCGACCAAATATGCCGCGGATCATCGTTCCGACCCGCGCGCGGTAGAGCCCGAGCACGGCGAGAATCGCGCCGCCTTGAATGATGACATTGAACGAATTCACTGCCTCGGCCGACTCGGGCGTCGTGCCGAGCCCGAGCAGCCATGCAGTGAGAATGAGGTGGCCGGTAGAACTGACCGGCAGATACTCGGTGATACCTTCGACGATGCCGAGGACCATGGCTTGAAGAACGTTCATCGCGGGTCCGTGCGAGGAAGCGTGGGAGTGGGTGTCGCCGCGCTCGCCGCACGCTCGGCAGAGGGGTTGGTTGCGAGCCACGGCATGAGTGCTCGGACGCGCTCGCCTACGGACTCTATCGAATCGACGCGACCGGCGCGCCGCTGCAGCGTGAGCCAGGGGTCGCCGTTCGCATGATCTTGAACGAGTCGCCCGGCGAATCTGCCATCACGAATCTCGTCGAGTATGCGTCGGAATTCGGCGCGAATCGCTGGCGTCGCAAGACGTTCTTCGCACTCGAAGCTACCGAATTCGGCTGTGTTCGAGATCGCGTCGCGCATGCCTGCGATTCCGCGGGTGTAGACGAGGTCTGCGACCTGTTTGACCTCGTGGCAACACTCGAGATACGCGAGTTCAGGCGGATACCCGGCCGCAACGAGTGTTTCGTACGCGACCTTGACGAGACTGACGAGGCCGCCACAGAGCACCGTCTGCTCGCCGAACAGGTCAGTTTCCGCTTCATCGGCAAACGATGTTTCGATGATTCCGGCGCGAGCGCTGCCGATGCCGTTCGCCCACGCGAGGGCAAGACCTCGAGCGTCATTTCGCGCCGATTCGCGGTGAACGGCAAACAGCGCCGGAATACCGAGTCCTTCCACGAATCGCTCGCGCAGTGTGGTCCCGGGACCCTTGGGTGCGACGAGCACGATGCCGAGATCGGCGCGCGGGCTCACCAGTCCGAATCGGAGCGAAAAACCGTGGAGAAAGCCGAGGGTCGCGCCGCGTTGAATCGCTGAATCGAGGTGCTGGCGGAAGGCCTCCTGATGAGCCTCGTCGGGGAGGGCGACGACGACCAGATCGCCCGAAGACGCCGCCTCGGCGAGCGTGGTGGCTACGAATCCCTCGGCACGAGCCTGCGCGACCCCGCGCCCGTCTCGCCGACCGCCCACGATGACTTCGACGCCCGAGTCGCGCAGATTGAGGGCGTGAGCTCGCCCTTGATTGCCGAAGCCAAGCAAGGCTACGCGGCGGCCCGCGAGGGGGGTGAGCGGTGCCGCATCGTCGCCGCGGAGGACGGGGAGGGGAGGCGGGAGCGGATCTGGTGGCACACGCCCAGCATACTGGGGGGCGGCGGGGTGAGCGTGCGCGGTCTCGTTGCCAGCTCGGGAACTTCTGGCAACTCTCGGCGCGATTGAGTCGATGAACCGGAGCTGGGATCGTAGGGGAGCGGATTCCGCACGGAGACCGCAATGTCACAGAGCACAGGTCGCGAGCGCCGACGGTTCACACGATTCAAGGTAGTCCCGATGTATACGTGTGTTCACGTGCGTCGCGGTGCTGACGGCACTGGACCGGAACTCGACGGGCATCTCTACGACATCAGCGAAGGCGGCGCGCGCTTCGAGCTCGACGAACCGCTGTCGGATGGCGAGCGCGTCAGTGTTGAGATCACGCTTCCCGGATGTCGCAAGCTCATCGCCGCGAGCGGCAAGGTCGTCCGGGTGAATGACCAAGACGACGATCCCGGACCACGTCGCATGGCGTTGATGTTCGACTCGTTCGCCGATGAGGCAACTCGGCTTGCGCTCCGCAAGTATCTCGATCAACGTTGGCTGGAAAAAGCCGCCTAGCTCTCAGCCGTGGCCCCGCAAGCTGTTAGCTCCGCCTGCTCGCGCCGCTGCCCACTCGACGAACTTCTTGTTGATCCGCGCGACGACCGTGTCTGGCGCATCATTCGCGTCAACTTCGAAATCGCACAGCTCTCGGTAGCGAGGGACGCGCGCCTCAGCGAGCGATTCGAGTTCGTCGACGACGCCACGCCCCGTCAGACTCGCGCGATCGCCCGGCGCCGCGGTGAGGCGCAGAAGAGCGACGGACGTGTCGCACGTCAGGAACACGATTGTGATGTTTCCAAGGTCGCGCGCTTCAGTCAGGCGCTGTGCAACGTTCGCAATCATGGGGGCACCGCCACCGAGGGCGATGATTGAATCGGCAAGCGGGGCGTCGAGAAGGGCGAGAAGGGCGTCTCCTTCGCCCACGCGCCACGCCGCCTCACCGCGCTCGGAAAAGATCTCACGGACGCTCTCTGCGCCGAGCCGACGCAGCACGATGTCGTCGAGATCGATGAACGGGCACCGTGCGAGCGACGCAAAACCACGACCAGCAGTCGTCTTGCCAGCTCCCCGCAACCCTATCAGTACTAGGTGTCCCATCTCGACCAGCCAGCAGCACACTTTTCAGCCGAAGTTTTCGGCCCAAGCTCGCGGCCGAATGCCGCGGCCGCCGCGCCCGAACGCTCAGCGCGTGCGGATTTGACGACCGAGGCTGCGCTTGCTGTTGATGATCTTGCGACCCTTGCTCGTTCGCATGCGGGCACGAAATCCCAGCTTGCGGAGCTTCTTAATGCGACTGAGCTTGTGCGGATAATGCATGGCGGGGCTTCGGGCGAGGTGGCGGGGCGGGCTGGTCGGGTACTGCGGGAGAGCCCGCGAGCGAGCCGGGCAGACTACCAGATTCGCCGCCTCGGGGCCAACCGTCGCCTTCTTTAGGGTGGATGCGATTGAAGCGTCCCCCTTGCACCGCCGATTCTCTCCGACGATGCTCTCTTGCGGCGAGTCCTCCAGGCTTCGCGGCGTCGCGCCGCCTGGAGCATCCGCCGAACGAACGGTTCTTGGCGCGCTCCGACGGCCACTCCGACTTTGGCGGAGGTCGCGTCGGCAGTCGCGCCCCTGCCCCCAGTTTTTTGGGGTCGTCGGTCGCTATGCACAACGACAGATCTGAAATTGTTGGTTCCCCAAGCTCGAGTTCGTCTTCGCCGCACCCGATCGGGCGCGGCCCCGGTGACGAATCGCCCGAGGCGCGAGCTGAACGCAAGATCGGCTACGTGTTCAAAGATCGCACGCCGCTGACGTTGGCGTTGATTCACGCATCAGTCGCGGGAACGCGTCTTGAGAGCAACGAACGCCTCGAGTTCCTCGGTGACGCGATCTTGGGGATGGTGATTTGCGACTATCTCTTTCGAACGTATCCGAGTGCGCTGGAAGGAGAACTGACGAAGGTCAAGTCCAACGTTGTGAGTCGACGATCGTGTGCGGAAATCGCGATGGAACTCAGCCTCGACGAGGACCTCGTCTTGGGCAAGGGGATGGGCGGACGCGAGAACCTGCCCTCATCGCTCGCAGCGGCGGCGTTTGAATCGGTCATCGGCGCGATCTATCTCGACGGTGGCCTCGATGCCGCGCGTACGTTCGTTCTGCGGCACATGGCACCGCGCATCGAGCAGGCATCGCGACTGGGCCATCAGCACAACTTCAAGAGCGTCCTTCAACAGGCGTTGCAGCGGTGTGGCACGTCGAACCCGGCCTACCTCGTGGTTGATGAGCGCGGTCCCGACCACGCGAAGTGCTTCAACATTGCTGTCGACGCCAGTGGACGTAAGTTCCCCGCATGCTGGGGAACTTCGAAGAAACAGGCCGAGCAACAGGCGGCGCTCACCGCGCTCCTCGAACTCGGATTCGCGTCATTCACGTCGTCCGGCGACATTGTGGTGCGCCGCATCGAATCGGGCGAAATATTGGTCGAAGCGCCAGTCCCCGCGATGAAGGATGGTAACTCAACGAAGGATCCAAGTCGCGAGAGCAGCATGAGCGCCGATCGCGACAATCCAAGCGACGCTCCAAGCGACGTTCCGCCAAAGTAGCCTTTGAATGTGTGGACGCGCGGTCATAGAGACGATCGGAGCAGCGTCGCTTATGGGTTCGCCGCGCCGCGCGCGGTCTTGAATTGCCGCGACGATGAGGTTCGCATCAAAGGCACGCACTCCAAGTCGATTCGCAAACGCGAGCACCTTGCGACGGCGTTCAAACGTCAACACTGATCCTTCAAGCTGCGCCGCCGTCTCGATCGCAACGAGCCACCGAGGGTCGCGCGGGTCGAGCGAGCGATCTGAAGCCGCTTCGAGATTCGATTTCGCGATTCCGCGGCGTGCTTCGAGCGATGGAGATTGGCGTGCCCGCCTCGCGCCGGCGAGTCGGCCCTCAAGTTCGGAGCTGCGGTCGCTCTGATCGGCACCGACGAGCCTGAGCCCGCGCGGGTTTGGCCGCTCGCGATCGAAGGGATCGAGACTTCGGAACCGACCACTCATAGCTGCCTTTTCCCGATGACCCGTCTAGATCAGACCCTCATAGATGAAACTAGGAAGGCCAACACTCCGGACCGCGTCGTAGCGACATCCCGTTACGACAACGCGCGGAGTCTAAGCGTCGGGAACCGAAACGCCAGCAAACTTGAGTTTTTCTTTGAAATCGCCGCCCGGCATCGCTCGCCGCGCCCGCCGGCGTCACGAGGCAGCATGCTTATCAGGACGCAGCTCGCGCGTTACTCGGCACCGTGGCGGAGAATTCTGCCCTCGACGAGAAAGATCAGGTCCTCGGCAGCACTCGTGCAGATGTCCGCCATTCGCTCCAACCGTTGCGCGGTCGCGAGAATGTCGATCGAAGCCTGCGTGTGATCCACGTCCCGGTGGATCTCGTCGCGACTCCAAACTAACACCTCTTTATTTAGTTGATCGACGCGCTTGTCGTCCCGGCGAAGCTGAAGGCAGCGGTCGAGTTCGGGATTGGCGAGTAGCTGCATGACCTCGGTCACCATCCCGTGCGTCGCGTCTGCCATCTCGAGCAGCGACTCTGGGATGCGAATCACCGGTCCGTTCGCGAGCTTGATGACACGCTTCGCGATTCCCTTCGCGAGATCGGCGATTCGCTCAAACTCGCCGCTCATACGCAGAACCGTCACGACCAGACGCAAATCGCTCGCAACCGGCTGTCCCAGCGCAAGCAATCGCATGCACTCGTTCTCGATGTCGATCTGCATCTGATCGACGGCCTCGTCGCCACCTTTGATGCGGGTCGCGAGTTCAATGTCGCCGGTGCGCAGCGCGTGGACCGCGTTCGTGACCCGTGATTCAACCTCCGCGCCCATCGCAAGGAGGTTGCGGCGGAGGTCGACGATGCGGGCCTGCAGATTGATGGACATGAGTTCAGGTGCTTGGCCGACCCTACCGAGGTCGGCCGGACGGTCGAATGGAACGACGCGAGTGGGCGGACTCGCGATCATCCGAACCGACCGGTGATGTAATCTTCGGTCTGCTTATGCGTAGGTCGGGTGAAGATGCGTTCGGTATCGTCGCATTCCACGAGCCTTCCCTCGAAAAAGAAGGCGGTGCGATCGGAGACGCGGGCTGCCTGCTGCATGTTGTGCGTGACGATCACGATCGTGTAGGCCTCGACGAGCTGGGAAATGAGTTCTTCAATTGCAGCCGTGGAGCGAGGGTCGAGCGCTGAGCAGGGCTCGTCCATCAGCAAGACCTCGGGACCTACGGCGATTGCCCGCGCGATGCAAAGTCGCTGCTGCTGCCCGCCCGACAGACCGAGCGCCGACGCTTTGAGGCGATCCTTCACCTCGTTCCACAACGCGGCGGCCTTGAGTGCCTCCTCGACGAGACTGTCGAGGTCAGAACGGTTCATGCGACGGTGGAGCCGTGGCCCGTATGCGACGTTGTCGTAGATCGACTTGGGAAACGGATTGGGCTTCTGGAACACCATGCCGACTCGGCGGCGCAGTTCAACCACGTCGATTCCGCGAGCTAAGAGGTCTTGACCATGGAGATGAAGTCCGCCTTCGGCACGAGCGCTCGGGATCGTATCGTTCATCCGATTCATCCAGCGAAGCAGCGTGCTCTTGCCGCAGCCGGACGGGCCGATGAACGCTGTGACCTCGCGCTGCCGTGCGTCCACCGTGATGTCGTGCAGCGCTTGAAACGCTCCGTACCAACTCGACAGTCCTCGCACCGTGATGGCCGGTGCGACCGACGGCTTCTCTGCGGATGCAGAGTGGCGTGTGACCTGCGGCGGAGGTGGTGCAACGCGAGCGGGTGCGCCCGGGGTCGGTGGGATCGGCGTCGTCATCGAGGTGCCGCGTTTCATGAGCTGGGGTAGGTCGGCGGCATCATGTGAGCGGCCGATGGAGTCTCTGTCGAATCAGAACAGCAATTGCGTTGAAGGACAAGAGAACGATCAGCAGCACGATGATCGCAGCTGCGGCCAACTCGCGAAAATCGTCTTGCGGACGACCCGCCCAGTTGAAAATCTGAAATGGAAGCACGGTGAAATCGCTCATCAGGTTTTCCGGCTTGCTCGTGATGAAGAGCGGAACGCCGAGGACAAGGAGCGGAGCGGCCTCGCCCACGGCGCGGCTGATCGCGAGGATGGCACCGGTGAGAATCATCGGGAGAGCTGCTGGTTGCGTGATGTTCCACACGGTCTGCCACTTCGTCGCGCCCATAGCGAGCGACGCCTCGCGCATCGACTTGGGGACAGATCGGAACGCTTCCTGCGACGAGATGATGATGATCGGGAGTATGACGAGCATCAGCGTGAGGCCGCCAGTGAGCACGCTTTGCCCGAAGGGGAAGTGAATGTAGTACCAATCTTCGGGCGTCCCGATCACGAAGTTCGAATCGCGTCCGAACACGCCGAACATGCGGGCAAACGCCGTCAAACCGAGGATGCCGTAGACGATCGAGGGGACGCCGGAGAGGTTCCGGATGTTTGTCTCGATGTAGCGAGTCACGCGGTTCTTTGGCGCGAATTCTTCGAGGTAGATGGCGGTACCGACGCCAAGGGGAAGCGCAACGATCGCGCAGATGGCGACTGCCCAAATGGACCCAAGGAGTGGCGCGAGTATCCCCGCAGACTTCGCCTTACGCGACGCGTATTCGGTGAAGAACTCCCAGCGAATCCACTGCTTCCAGCTTCCCGCGTCGGCACTGGTTCCGTAGAACGTCGCCTTCACAGCAGCGCCGTCGACGATCCACGGCAACCCCTTCACCGTAATCGAGATGATCAGCACTGCGAGAATGACGACCGCGAGGCTGGTCGCCGCGAGGCAAAACACGAGAAAGCCGCGGTTGAGTACCGCGCGCTTCACCGCTGACGCGGGCAGTCCTCGGTCTGCCTTCATCAGTCGTACTCCTCGCGAAAGCGCCGCAGGACTGCGTTGCCGATGATCGTGAGTCCGAGCGTCAACAGGAACAGCACAAATGCGACGGCATAGCTCGACTTGTACTCCACGCCATTCGCGGGCGCGTCGCCGAGAAAAATCTGCACCATGTACGCGGTCATGGTTTGCGTCTCGTCCCACGGGCGCCAAGTGATTCGCGCCAGTCCGCCTGCGGCAAGCGCGACGATCATCGTCTCACCGATGGCGCGGGTGATCGCGAGCAAGAACGCCGCGACGATCCCTGACAGCGCGGCAGGCACAACCACGCGCGTCGAGACATCGAATCGCGTCGAGCCGAGCGCGTAGGCACCTTCGCGCAGACTCTTGGGCACAGCGCGGAGTGAGTCCTCTGACAGCGAACAGACGATCGGCAGAATCATGATGCCCACGGCGAGCCCAGCGCTCATTGCGTTGTAACTGCCGAACTTGTCGCTGAAGAGTTGGAGGCCCGGCGTGATCACCGCCAGCGCGAAGAACCCGTAGACAACTGTGGGAACGCCCGCGAGGACTTCAAGCACCGGCTTGAGTGTCGCTCGCACTTTCGGTCTGGCGTACTCGCTGAGATAGATTGCGGTGACAAGGCCGAGAGGAAGCGCGAACGCGGCGGCGACCACGGTCACTAACAGCGTGCCAGTGATGAGCGGCAATATGCCGAAGTGTTTTTCGGCACCAAGGAGCGGCGACCACGTTGTCCCGAACAGGAAGTCGGTGACGGTTGCTTCGTCGGTTTCAAAGAAGCTGATCGTCTCGGCAGCGAGCACGATCAGAATCGTCGCAGTCGAGAGAACAGAGAGCGCCGCGCACAGGAACAGTGTGGCGCGAATGACTCGTTCCGTACGTTTCCGCAGTGCGACTGATCTCGGCGACCCGCGGCTCGCCGCAGCGATGAGCGCTCCGCGAGCGGGATCATTCGGGTTGCCGGCAGTCAGTGCTGACACGAGGGGCTCGGGAAAGGCTCGGAACTCGGTCGGGAGAATTGTGCGGTGCAATTCGTCGGCACGGCTGTCGCCGGGCCGACGGCAAAGTCAGAGCGTCAGGCTACCTGAGCGCTGCATCACTGGTAGACCTCGGCGAGAACGCCGCTCTTGGGCTCGCCAGTATCGGTTGCGAATTGGGTGCCGACCTTTCGGGCGTCCCAGTTCTTTGTCGATCGCTTGTAGAGCGCGTCCGGGAGGTGAACGTAGCCGACCTCGTCCGCCAACTTCCCCGCGTGTTCAAGGAAGTACTTCACGAACGCCTGCACTTCGAGCTTCTCTGCCGACTTTCGGCTCACGTAGATGAACAGCGGGCGGCTGAAGGGGGCATACGTGCCGTCGACAATCGTCGTCGGAGACGGAGCGACCGCGCCCTTGCCGCCGTCGATCGGAACGACCTTGAGCTTCGCCTTGTTCTCGAAGTAGTACGCGCAGCCGAAGAAGCCGATCGCATTCACATCGCCTTCGACGCCGTTCACGAGCGTGTTGTCGTCTTCGCTCACGCTCATGTCGGAGCGGATCTTGCCGTCCTTACCGACGACGGTTTCCTTGAAATAGTCAAAGGTGCCCGAGTCAGTGCCCGGGGAGTAGATCTTGATCGTGCTCGCAGGCCACGCTGGATTGACGTCCTTCCACGTTTTTGCGGCCGAGCTCGCGGAGAAGATCTTCTTCAAGTCGTCGACCGTCATCGACGTGACCCACGTGTTCTTCGGGTTGACGACGATCGAAAGCCCGTCGTACGCCACCGGCAGTTCGATGTAGTCGACGTTATTCTTCTTGGCCGCGTCGATCTCTGACTTCTTGATCGGGCGCGACGCGTTGGCGATGTCAGTTTCGCCAGCGCAAAAGCGCTTGAATCCACCACCGGTGCCCGACACGCCGATCGTCACGCGCACCTTCGGGGCAGCCTTGCTGAACTCTTCTGCGACCGCTTCAGCAAGCGGATACACGGTCGACGAGCCATCGGACCGAATCGCACCCTTCATCTCCTTCAAGTCGGCTGGGGCGTTCGCGGTCTGCGGTGCGGGGGCGTTGGCGAAGGCGAGGCTGATCATCGCGATCGATGCCACAACGGCGACACCGGCGATGCGTTTGACCTTCGAAGTGACGGGGTTCAGAGTGAGCATGGTGAGGGTCCTTATTTCCGGATCGAGGAGGTGTGTCCGGCTCGAGGAGGTTCCCGGCCCGACGAGGCACCGAACGGTGCAAGCACGTCAGTCGCGGAAGGCCGGACGATCGCGGTTCAATGTTAAGAATTGATCAAGGAGACGTGTTTTGATCGCGTCTTCGCCCGTGCTGGACTCGCCCAGCAAGTGTTCAGTTTTCGTTCGGTGCCGCCGCGCGTGGCAGAACCAGTCGGAACGTGCTTCCGACACCAAGCGTGCTCTCGACTTCGACTCGGCCGCCGTGAACTTGAGCGATGTGCTTCACAATCGCCAGTCCGAGTCCGGTGCCACCCCCGTCTGCCAAGCCAGAGCCGGTCGGGCCGCGCGCCCGGGAGCGATCGACTCGGTAGAAACGCTCAAAGATCCGTTCGAGGTGTTTGGGCGCGATGCCAGGCCCCTCGTCGGTCACAGCAAACTCGGCGCTCGCAGCGTCGAGTTCCCGGGCGTGGATTCGCACCCGGGTGCCTTCCTTTGCGTACCGCGCGGCGTTCGAGACGAGGTTTGCGAGGGCTTGCTCCGCGAGGACGCGATTGACCACGACACGAAGTCCAGGCGTTGAGGTGCGTTCGAGCCTAATGCGTCGAGCTTCCGCGTGGGGGGCGAGCTGTTCACAGACGTCCTGGACGATCGATGCTGCGCTGACTGGATGCATCTCAATGGCGTTGCGGTCGCCCACAGAATCCTGTTCGAGTGACGCGAGGGCGAGCAAATCTTCGACGAGGTTGGAGAGCCTCGTCGTGTTGCGCTGCACCACCTCGAGGAACTTTCGTACTCGCACCGGATCATCGCTCCCGATCTGAAGCAACGTCTCGACGTACCCCTTGATCGCAGTGATCGGGGTTCGCAGTTCGTGACTGACGTTCGAAACGAAGTCGCTACGAAGCGACTCAAGGCGGCGGATGCGCGTGATGTCTTGGAGCGAGACGAGAACACCGAGCGAGCGGCCGGTCGGATCGCGGAGGGGCTCGGCGGTTGCCCGTACCGATCGCGTCGGGCGTCCCTCCAACTCAAGTTCAGCTTCGCTCGACTCCGAACGGCCGATCGCTTCCGAGACGAATCGATTGAGCGCCGGATGGCGCGCGACCTCGGGCAAGAGGCGCCCGCGAGCGCCCTCGACGGCGACGCCGAGCATCGAAGCCCCCGCGCCATTCAAGTCGAGGATGCGCTGTTGTGGATCCATCGCGACGAACCCGTTCGTCGTTGACTGCAGGATGGCTTCCAGGTCGCGCAGTCGGACTGAAAGGGCGCGGTCCCGAGCCTCAATGGCCCGCAAATCACGCTCCGCCTGTAGACGGCGCCGCGATCGCCGAGCCGACGCGACTCCCAACGCGATGATCGTCGCAGACGCCGCGCCCGCAGCCAACGAACCGGCGGCTGCACCCCAGACCCAGCCCGTGCCCCAGCCCGAACCCGAACCCACGCCTGAACTAAGCGTGACGCCTGATGCACCTGCCGCGGTCGAAGCAGCGATAGCGACCAACAGAAGTGGTATGGCGTTCATACGTCCGCGAGCGCGGGGCGACCCTCGCCGAAACGGTAACCGACTCCGCGCACGGTCTCGATCGCATCGGAAAGGGCGCCGAGCTTGCGACGCAGCGCGGTGATGTGCACATCGATCGTGCGACTAGACAGCACCGTTGATTTTCCGTGGACGGCGCTAATGATTTGGTCGCGAGTGCGCACGAAACCTGGGCGAGCTGCGAGGTACTGCAAGATGCTGAACTCGGTGAGCGTGAGCTCGATCGCGGCGCCGCCAGCGTTGACGAGATGCCGTTCGGCATCAATGACGAGACGCCCGTCGAGCAGCACGACCCGATTCGAACGGTCAGCCTCTTCGGTCTCCGTCCGGTTGCGCCGCAAGATGTTCCGAATCCGCGCCATCAGCACCTTGGGGCTGAAAGGCTTGGTTACGTAGTCTTCTGCCCCGAGCTCGATGCCAGCGACGATGTCCGACTCTTCACCCTTTGCTGTCACCATGACAATGGGGATCGATCGCAAATCCTCCGACCGCTTTATGCGTCGGCAAAGTTCAAGCCCGTCGAGGTCAGGAAGCATGAGGTCGAGAACCACAAGATCCGGTTTCTGGCGTTTGATCAGATCGAACGCCAGCTTGCCGCTCTGCATGATCGTGGCATGCATTCCGTCGCGCTCGACGTGGAACTGGATGAGCTCCGCGATCTCGATTTCGTCTTCAACGATGAGCACGTCGGCACGAGTCACTTGCTGCTCCTAGTTCCTGCGAGGGTCGTTCCTGCGAGGGTCCCTGTTAGGGTCTCGGCGGGGAGGTCTCGGCGGGGGCTCGATCGGCGATGCATCGGGGAACGATACGGACTGCTAAGGTAGCGTCGTGCCGCCCGGTTTCGCGAGCGCAGCGTGAAGATCGTGTGTGCACAGCGCTTGAGGAAGACTTGGGAACGACCAAGCGCCTTCCCGGACGACGGTCGTGCCCCGATGAGTCACGGCCGGAAGTGAAATCGGGACGCCGTCCGCCGCGAGTGCTCCGAGCACGGCCATCTCCATCGATTCCCGCGCTTCGATGGGGATTCCCACGGCGTCGAGCGTTCGCGTCAATCGCTTCGTCGATTGGGCGATCGCGGCAACGAGCGCTGCGTTGTTCGCGCCGCCACCCGCGAGGAGTACCTCGGCGGATTCCGAGAGGCCAGCGTCCCAGAGCGCGGCCGCAATCGTCTCAGCAATTGCGGCGACGGCGGACGCGGCGAGATCGTCCGCTCTAAGTCGCGTGCAATGCGCGTCGATCCAGGCTCCAGCCTCGTCGCCGGTGCCCAGCGAACGCCGCGAGGTTCGCTGCGCATCCAGAAGTGCGCGAAGCTCGTGCGTCGCGAGGTTATCCAGCGTTCCGCGCGCCGCGGCGGCGCCATCGACGTCGAACTCGGCGTTGAGTACGTGTCGCGCTACCGCGTCTAAGACTTGGTTACAAGCGCAGACGTCGGTGCCGCGAACGCCTTCGGGTCCAGCGCTGCCGCGTAACAGAGTCGCGTTGCAGAATCCTCCAAGGTTCACGACCGCACGGTCGCGTTCGGCGCGAAAGATGATCCAGTCGGCGAGCGGCGTGATCGGTGCGCCCTGCCCGCCAGCCAGTAGGTCGGCCTGCCGGAGGTCACACACAACGGGGCACCCAAGCGCCGCAACGATCGGCGCGGCGTTGAGCAGTTGCCAAGAAAGAGGCGGCGCGTGATAGACGGTCTGCCCGTGCGCGACGACGAGATCGATTGGGCGACCTCGTTCGCTCGCGACAAGAGGTCTGAGGGCGTCCGCATGGAACGCTCCGAAGTCGTACGCGAGCTGCGCGAAGGCTCCCGCACTCATCGGCGTCTGGTTCGCGGCGCGACGGAGCTGCGCCGCGAGCGGTTCTGGAAAACGGGCGGCATGTTGGCGTACCAAACTCGCCTCAAGCGATCGGCCGCTCCCGCGAATCGATACCAAGGCAGCGTCGAGCCCATCCATGCTCGTACCGGTCATGACGCCGATCACGAGGCGTATTCGAGGCGTCAAGTCCGCGGGCATCTCGACCATCGTCGCCGCGGGCGACCGGGCTAGCAACACCGGCAAAGTCAGTGCGCCAGGCGTCGGCCGGTACAGTGCATTCCTCAATGGTCAAACGAATTCTTGTCACCGGCGGTGCAGGCTTTCTCGGATCGCATCTTTGCGAGCGGTTGGTCGGGCAGGGGCACGATGTCGTCTGCGTCGACAACTTCTTTACGAGCCAGAAATCGAACATCGATCACTTGCTCGATTGCCACAACTTCGAGTTGGTGCGCCACGACGTGACCGAGCCGATCTTGCTCGAGGTCGACGAAATCTACAACCTCGCGTGTCCCGCGGCGCCTGGCCACTACCAGTTCAATCCGATCAAAACCATCAAGACGAGCGTGCTCGGAGCCATCAATATGCTTGGGCTCGCGAAGCGCGTTCGGGCAAAGATCCTGCACGCGTCGACCAGCGAGGTGTACGGCGATCCCGACATTCACCCGCAGCCGGAGAGTTATCGCGGCAACGTGAACCCCATCGGCCCTCGCGCGTGCTACGACGAGGGCAAGCGCTGCGCCGAGACGCTCATGTTCGATTACCACCGCCAGAACAAGGTGAACATCCGCGTGGTGCGGATCTTCAACACCTATGGCCCTCGAATGCACCCGTACGACGGGCGCGTCGTGAGCAACTTCATCCGTCAAGCGCTGGCGGGTGAGCCCATCACCTTGTACGGCGATGGCTCGCAGTCGCGAGCGTTCTGTTACGTCGACGATCTGATCGACGGCTTCGAAAAAATGATGGCGGCGCCAGATGACTGTCCCGGTCCAGTGAACCTAGGCAACCCGGGCGAGTTCACGATCCGCGAACTCGCGGAGCAGATCGTCGCGCTCGTGGGTGGTAAGTCCAAGATTGTTCAGTCGCGCGACCTGCCGCCAGACGATCCAAAGCAGCGCCGTCCCGACATCACGCTTGCGCGGACACGACTCGGCTGGGAGCCGAAGGTCGCGTTGTCCGAAGGGCTGAAGAAGACGGTCGCCTACTTCCGTTCGATCGATATGTCCCACTACCGCCCGCCGACGCCCAACTTCTAATGGACTGTTTCCGGCGAGAGCAGCACTGACCGAGCGGGGCGGCTAGGTTCGTAGCGACGCTTCGGGTGCGGTCCACCGTGTTGCGCTTCCCAAGCCGCGGAGCGAACTCCCGCGCACAGAAAAACCTCCAGACTTTTGAGTCACCCGCCTGAGTCGTGGTAGCTTGTGACTCGGCAGGCAATCCGTACGGATACCGAAAATTTCACGAAAATGTACCTACTAGCGGTTGACGTAAGGGAAATGGTTGGTACCTTACGCACTCCTAACGAACGACGCCGATGCGGATCTGCGACCCAACTTTACCCCGGCCCCGGCTTGCCCGGCCCCGGCTTGCCCGGCCCCGGCTTGCCCGGCCCCGGCTTGATAGCCAATCAGTCCTTAGGCAGGCAGTCCGTAGGCAAAGGCCACGTGGGCCTCAGTCGGGCGGCATTCAGGAGCCAGCGAACTCCAACTCGACGGTGTGGGTGCGGCCCCACCGACTAGTCCTTCACCGCGGTTGGGCGTTCCGTGAACGCGCAGTCGCTTCAGGTGCAGTCGAGGGCGAGATGTTTGGACTCCTGCGTACCACCGAGCAGCGGGTTTCGGGCGCAGATCCGCACGCCGTCGGATTCAAACTTGCTAGATCCAGACAAGCTTCATACCGGCTCGACGCCAAGGAAACAGAATGACCACGAGCAATTCAGCCTCGACAACAAGTTCCACACGCGTATCCGTAGGCACAGCAAGTTCTGCCGTCGGCGTCGCGCCATCGCGTAACAGTGGTGGGGCAACCAGTGGTGGCGCAAACAGTGTTGAGGCAAACAGTGTTGGAGCAAACAGTATTGGAGCAAACAGTATTGGAGCAAACAGTATTGGAGCAAACAGTATTGGAGCAAACAGGGTTGACTCCAGTGTTGGCCTCGCTTCTGGAGCCAGCTTCGGCAAGGATGCAGCAAAGTCGTCTCCTTCAGCAATCGCCCCGTCTGCGAATGCCGCCAGTTCGGGTTCTACCGTCGCTTCCAAGGATCAGGTCATGTCCCAGCGTCCCGCCTCTTCGTCCGTGTCCCCCGTTCCATCAAAGCCCGCGGGCAGCGGCGCCTCCGGCGTCCAGTCAACTCGCGCGACTGAAGTCAAGCCTTCAGCCAGCACGGTTGGGAACACGCCTGGGAGCACGGCCGGAATTCCTGCCGCGGCCAACCCCACGCGCTTCTCTGATCCGAAGTCGGGCGAAGGCTATCTCGACGTCAAGGGCAAGAAGCTCGCACTCGACCGCGCGATGGGACAGATCGAGAAGAACTTCGGCAAGGGATCGATCATGCGCCTTGATGGCGATCAGATCCCACAGATCCCATCGATCTCTACCGGTGCCATTAGCCTTGATATCGCGCTTGGTGGTCGTGGACTTCCACGTGGGCGCGTCGTCGAAATCTTCGGGCCAGAGTCGTCGGGTAAGACCACTTTGGCGCTGACGGTGATCGCCAACGCCCAGAAGGGTGGCGGCACTGCGGCCTTCATTGATGCTGAGCACGCCCTTGATCCGAGTTGGGCGAAGCGTCTCGGTGTGAATCTCGACGAGATTCTCGTCTCGCAACCCGACACGGGCGAACAAGCGCTCGAAATCTGCGAGCTGTTGGTCCGCTCGAATGCGATCGACATCGTGGTCATCGATTCAGTCGCAGCGCTCATTCCCAAGGCGGAAATTGAAGGCGAGATGGGCCACAGTCACGTTGGCTTGCAGGCGCGGCTCATGAGCCAGGCTCTCCGCAAGTTGACGGGCGCGATCTCACGGAGCGAGACGATCGTCATCTTCATCAACCAGCTGCGTGAGAAGATCGGTGTCATGTTCGGTTCGCCTGAGACCACCACTGGTGGCCGCGCGCTGAAGTTCTATTCTTCGGTGCGAATTGACATTCGCCGCATCGGTTCGATCAAGGACGGCGAGACGAACGTTGGCAATCGCGTTCGCGCGAAGGTCGTCAAGAACAAGATCGCGCCTCCCTTCCGCGAGGCAGAGTTCGACATCATGTTCGATGAGGGAATTAGTCTCTCGGGTGATCTTCTCGATCTCGCCGCAGCTGACGGGGTCGTTGATAAGAGCGGCGCGTGGTTCTCCTACAACACCACGCGTCTTGGCCAAGGACGAGAGAATTCAAAGCTGTTCTTGCGGCAGAACCCAGATCTCTTCGAGGAGATCCGCGCAGCCGTGCTGAAGAAGCGAATGGCGAATCTGGGGAGTGCGCCAGCGCGGCCAGCTGCGGGCACGTCGGGCGACGATGAGTGAGTCGGGTGCGGGTTGCCGCCAAAGGTCATGACGAGAATGGCGGTTTGCACGGCGACTGATGTCGTGACGTTGGTCCGCGAGAGATCAGCTCAAGAGCGCGGGGTCGGAGCTGCGCTGCTTGAGACTCGCTGGCAACTCGCCAAAGTTTCGCTGGCCGCTACAGCGAATCCGGGGCGCGTTGCTACGCCCTGAGCGCTGCGGCATCCGCTGGCGCCGCCGGAGGAGACGGCGTCGGCGGGTGTTCGCGGCACGTCCGCGTCTGGGGGAACTGCTGCGCGGCGCGCTCGATGTCCCCTCGCGCGATCGCTCGCGCGATCGCTTGCGCGAAAGCACGCCACGCCACATGACGCCACGCGATGCCTCGCGCCAAGAAGTCCGCAATGCGTCGCGCGATCCGATGTCTGTTGCATTGGCGGCGGCGGGTACCGCTGGTAGTATTGCGCGTCGCTCGCGGATGTGGCGAAATTGGCAGACGCGCAAGATTCAGGTTCTTGTGGGGTAAAACCCGTGGAGGTTCGATTCCTCTCATCCGCATGAACCAAGAGACCCGGCACCTGCGCCGGGTCTCGTTCGTTTTGAAGTCCGTGATTTGCAGGGCATGTTGCGCGAAATGAGCTGCATGAAACGATCTCGATGAAGAAGAGCCGCTTCCGAATTTCGCGTGGGGCTCGACGCAGCAATCGTCGTTCGCGCTTGCCGAGTACAACTTCGAGTAGCACGGATCGGCGTGCTCGATTCGTGGGGAAATTGCATATCTCGCCTGCCGTCAATGCCGCGTGGGAAGATCGGGACGCGACGCGCGCTCGTCGAGTAGGGCGCGGTTCGCCGAGGCGGAGCAATCCTCGAGGTGATGGGGGTGCCTTGACGACCGTGTCCGCGGCGATCGCACACGCGGCGGCGTCGGTGAGCGCGGCGGCAATAACCCCTGTGCATTTCGCCACGCACTTCTATTCCCGCCCGCACGTGGCCAGCAAGAAGTTCAGCTCAAACCGCCGATCCTCATTCGGCCGATTCAGTGCTTCAACTCCCATTGGCCTTGGACGAGCGTTGGGGCCACGGCGAGCCTTTTTTGCTCATTCCCTGCAATTCGCTTGCACCGCGATTCAGTGCTGGTAGACACGACCCGACGGTGGACTTCACCCGCATCAGGAAGGCATGCCTGCGGTCGGTGGTCTTTCGCTGCCTCGTAGAGCTACTGCCAAGTGTCGAGGTGACCGTGCTTCGTAGCATCCTTTCGAAAGCGATTTCGCGAATGTTAATCGCCGCGCTAAGCATAAGCGCGACGGGCTACATCGCGGTCGCTGTATGTTGCTCGGCCAATGGGCAGTGCAACCCTCCCTGCATCACGTTGACTTTGACTCGGGTTCCGCTAGGTTCAAATCCGTGCGCGGGTCTCGGAGGGGGCACAGCATGCTCGGCAGCTTATCCTGACTGCGGCGAGTGCTATGACCCGTGCTATGCCACGGCCAATACTTGGAAGGTTCCGACTGCCGGAGGCGGAACTGCAACCTGCGTGCAAGCCACAGCTGCGACTGCATGCGCGAACGTCAACGCGCTGGCGGCAGGGTGGGCATGTGTTCCAACCGGCAGTGGCGTATGCAATTGTTCCAAGACCGGTATCGGTCTCGTTGGTGGCTGTCCCCTTGCGATCCCCGCGGGCGCCACCTACTACCAAACATGTCTGCGGAAAGACGAGCCGAGCCATGCGACTAGGAACATGTCTTCAATAATTCAAAATTTGTCGGCATTGGTCGCCCATGGCGCATGTGCGTCGTGCCACACGCCGTCCTTGGGAGGCGCATAGTGCTTGTCTCAGCAATCGCAGTTTCGGTGTTAGCACCTACTAATTCGTGCCCGCACGATAAGGCGATGCTAGCGACGATTATGACGGCTTCGCGTTCCGACCTCCAACAGTTGGATGTGACATACCGTATAGAGAGGCTGGACACAAGTCTGACTACGCAGTTTCCCCTGCAGACGTGGCGAACCGCGTGGGGTCTGAGGGTTTCCGCATCGAAATCGTTACGCCCTACGCTAGCGGTAGCCCAGACGACGACATCATTCGAGTTTTCGACGTAAACGCACCCAAAGCCATTTGCTTCGATGGAATTTCCAGTGCTGAGATCAGCACTTCGCCGACCACGCTCGGATTTCCGGGAATCATTCCGGAGTATTGCTCGTATTTGGGCGTATTGCCGACCCGTGAAACCTGTGGAGCCTTCGATCCCGCAGTGTTCGTACCGAACAACGCAGCGTTGACATTACTCAACGACCCTTATTCATATGTATTCGACGAAGAATCGGTCATAGATGGGCATGTGTGCGTCTGTATCGAGCTTCGCAACGAAGAGGTGGCACCGAATTACACGCAGCTTCGAGCTTGGTATGCGCCAGCCTTGGGCTTTGCGCAAGTGCAGGTCGACGTCTTTCGCCCGAACGGTGGAGTAGTCGCCCGTTGGAATACCAACACGTTCCTGTCACGCGGAGAAGACTTGGTCGCCCTGCCGCTGTCGGGCGAATTCTATTGCTTCGGCTCTGAAGGCGAGACTGTAAGCTGGGTTGGCTTACACGTCGCCAATGATTCCGAGGGCAATCCTAAGGTTCATACTGGCGGCGCGGTTGACTTATCTCTGACCGTCCCGGCGGGGACACAGATCGTTGATCGCGATTCGGGTGAGACGTGGACCGCGTCGAGCACGATTCCGCTCGCCGAGCCTATGAAGATGGCGTCCTTCAATTACGACCGTGCGGACAACGGTCCTCCATCCGGGTCGAAAGTGCTACTTGCGGCCGGATTCGCGTTGTTTTCGGTCGGCGTAATTGCATTCGCAAAGTCGCAGTGGTCGCGCAGACTGAAGAACGGTGACGGTCCACAGACGAATCATGAGTTTGCACCAGACTAGCCGTCTCGCAGTGAGAGCATTCGCGACATCTGGGGATGCCGAACCACGGGTATGACATCAAAGGCATCCGCCTCGGTCCTGCGCGTGACGCCTACCTGTCCTTGCTGCTCATACGAGCCCCGAACGTGAGGGCGTAGAAGCGAGCGTTGCTACGATCGCCGCGTGGACAGTTGCTACCTCGACAACAACGCGACGACGCAACCGCTGCCTGAGGTCGTCGAGGCGATGCGTTTGTGCCTTGAGCGCGACTGGGCGAATCCGTCAAGCGTGCATCGCGCTGGCGTCGAGGCTCGCCGACGCGTCGAGCTGGCGCGTGAGTCAGTCGCGCGACTGATCGGTTGTCAGGAGCGAGAAGTCATCTTTTGCTCTGGTGGCACGGAAGCCGCGAATCACGCCATCCTCGGGACGCTTGGCGCATCAGTCGATGCTCTTCTAAGCGGACCCGCTGGTCAGGGCGGTGGTGGCGCTGCGCACCGCAGCCGTGAGGCCCAAGCCGCGCGTCCCGCGAGTACGGCGCGGTCCTCAACCGCAGCCACCACACCAAGTGACCGAGCCGCCCCGCCTGTACTGATCACCAGCCGCCTCGAGCACAGCGCCGTTCGCGAAACCGCCGAACTCTGGGCTCATCGTGGCGGCGACGTTGTGTGGGCTCGGCACGACGTTGCTGGTGTGGTGGATCTCGACTGGCTTCGCTCGACGCTTGCGGAGCGTGCGGGACGGATCGCCCTCGTCTCGCTCATGTGGGCGAACAATGAAACCGGGGTCGTTCAGCCCATCGCACGGATCGGCGCATTGTGCCGCGAGCACGGCGTGCGATTCCACACTGACGCAACGCAATGGGTCGGCAAGATGGAGACCGACGTCGCTGCGCTCCAAGTTGACCTGCTGTCGTTCGCGGCGCACAAGTTCCATGGACCGAAGGGTATCGGGGCTCTCTACGTTCGTCGCGGCATACGTCTGGAACGACAGCTGATCGGTGGCCCGCAAGAGCGCGATCGGCGAGGTGGTACCGAGAACGTGCCGGGAATTGTCGGTATGGGTGTTGCCGCCGACGCGGCCCGCGCGTGGCTCGCGACCGACGAGCGTACTTCGATCGCGGCGGAGCGAGATCGCCTTGAACGGGCGATCCTCTCGCGCTGCGAGAGTGCGACGGTCAATGGACTCTCCCCCGCTCAGATGGACAGCGCTGCGAGGCACGAACAGCCCGACATTGTTGCGCCCCCACGCCTTTGGAATACGACCAACATCGGTTTCCGACGTCTTGAGGCGGAAGCAATCCTGCTGTTGCTCTCGGAACGCGGCATCTGCGCGAGTGCCGGCGCAGCGTGTTCGTCCGGCAGTCTCGATCCGTCGCCGGTCCTGCTTGCGATGGGCATTCCCCCGGAGATCGCGCACGGCTCAATTCGCCTCTCGCTTTCGCGATTTACGACGACCGCCGAAGTTGACCGTGCGATCGAAGAGATCCCTCAGTGCATCGCCAAGCTGCTGCGCGGGATGGCCGCGGTCTGAATCTCGACTAGCGAACGCCCGGAGGAGCACTATCCAACATGGTTGACGACACCCAATTCGACTTGTTCGGCACCGCGCTCGTCCCTGCGACGCGCAGCTTCTTGGCACCGAAGCCAATCAACGCCGCGTTCGCGTGGTACGGCGGCAAGGCCTACTACGCCGATTGGCTGATCGAGCGTTTCTCCGAACATCGCGTCTTCATAGAGCCGTTTGGCGGTGCTGCGAACGTGCTCCTGCGGAAGATC